>ENA-OREM01000016-OREM01000016.1-marine-metagenome-genome-assembly--contig:-NODE-16-length-147357-cov-10.490297_pt1 | contig 147357 bp, 149 predicted proteins | sample MGYA00248623_ERZ508561 | MGnify/ENA primary metagenome ERZ508561 (study PRJEB26227, sample SAMN06264494) | marine metagenome | isolation source: Columbia River Estuary | place: USA:Columbia River...
CACCAAAGACCTCGCGCAGCGCATGCCAAAACCCCAAAGCACCATCGCCAATGGCAAGATCCGGAGCATGGGTCAGTCCACGTCGCTGCAAATCAAGCAGCAGTTCGCGCCAGCTTTGGGTGCTTTCTCGGTAGCCGTCAGCCAAACCGATTATCTCTTTGCGCCCCCATTCATCTGCGCCAATGACCACCAGAACACATTGTTTTTCCTCAGCCATTCTTGGTCGAAAGTAAACACCATCCGCCCAAACATAGACGAACCGACGGGTGCTGAGGTCGCGGCGCTGCCAGCGGTCGTACTCATCCCACCAATCAGCTTTGAGGCGCGATATCGTGGTCGAAGACAGCCCCGCCGCGTTCGGGCCGAGAAGAGCCGCGAGTGCCTCGTGAAAGTCGCCGGTGGAAATGCCTTTGAGATAGAGCCAGGGCAGCAACTCCTCGATGGATTTGGCTTTGCGCAGATAGGGTGGCAAGATCATTGACGTGAAGCGGATTTTTTCCTCGCCGTCGCCTCGGTCCCGCACGCGCGGCACTTGAACCGGCACCGCGCCGATCCCCGTCATGATCTCGCGTTCAGGCAGGTGACCGTGGCGCACCAGCCGAGCGCGGCCATCGTCCGTTTTGTCAGATGCATGGGCCTCCAGTAGAGCAGCAAGTTCGGCCTCAACGGCTTGTTGGATCAGACGTTGCGCGCCAGATCGGAGCAAGTCCGTCAACGGATCAGGCGAAAATCCCTGTGGATCGCTCAGCTGGGTAATGGTATTTGTCGTCATGTGGCATATCCTTTTCTCAATTGAGAATTGCGGCGCGTGAACAACGCCATGATATGCCGCCCCTCAGGGGCCATCACCAACTTTTAGCTATATCTCTCCTAGTTAGGGTGCGTATTTTGGCCGTTCTGGTGCCCCTCGTGCCAGACAGCTGCTGCCACCTTATTCGTGTATGTAACAAGTTTCTTGCGGGACGAACCGTTCACTTCGGTGTTGGCGATTAATCCTGCGAGGTGGTCTTGCAAAAGAGCACCTCGCAGCGATATTCAAGCGCCATGGCAAAGCTCTATTTCAACTACTCCACAATGAACGCCGGCAAATCGACCGTGCTGTTACAGGCCTCGCACAATTATATTGAGCGCGGGATGCATACCTATTTGATCATCGCCCAGTTCGATAAACGTGCGGGCGAGGGTCGTATCGGCAGCCGCATTGGCATTGGCGCGGATGCTGATACCTTTGGGATGACCGAAGATCTTTATGCCAAGATTAAAGCCCGTCTGGATGCTGGCCCTTGCGCCTGCATTTTCATTGATGAGGCCCAGTTTCTATCCGAAACCCAAGTCTGGCAGCTTGCCCGCGCGGTTGATGATCTTGGCGTACCGATCATGTGTTTCGGCCTAAGGGTCGATTTTCAGGGCAAGTTGTTTCCAGGCTCTGCCGCCCTTCTCGCCCTGTCCGACGAGATGCGCGAAATCCGCACAATCTGCCATTGTGGGAAAAAGGCGACGATGGTGGTGCGCAAGGATGCGGATGGCACTGTGCTGACTACAGGTGATCAAGTCGCGGTGGGTGGCAACGAGCGTTATGTGTCCCTATGCCGCCGTCATTGGCGCGAGGCCGTGGGCGATACGGCCTAGTTGACCAGATTGGGCAGTGCCGCGCCCTCGTCCCAAGCGATGAGATTATCGATGGCCATTTGCCCCATTGCTTCGCGAACTTCGAGTGCTGCCGTGCCCAGATGCGGCAAGAGCACCACGTTTTCGAGGTCACGCAAGGCCTGCGGCACCAATGGCTCTCGCGCGTAGACATCGAGGCCCGCGCCCGCGATCCGCCCTTCTTGCAAGACGGTAATCAAGGCCGCCTCATCCACCACATCGCCACGCGCCACATTGATAAAAACTGCGGTTTCTTGCATTTCGGCCAGCATTGCAGCGTCAATCATATTGGTATTTGATCCACCACCCGGAACGGTGACAACGATGATATCGGCTTGGCACATCAACGCGCTGAGGCTTTCGACCTGCCTTGCTGGCACATCCACCTCTTTTTCGGACCGATTGTAGTAGATCACGGGCATGTCAAACCCGTAGTGGCAGCGCTTTGCGACCGCCTGCCCGATCCGCCCCATGCCGACGATACCAAGCCGTTTGCCTGTCACATGGGTGCCCAGCATCTGCGTCGGTTGCCAGCCAAGCCAGAGCCCAGAGCGCAACAGCCGCTCGCCCTCGCCCGCCCTGCGGCAAGCCGAAAGGATCAGCGTCATCGCAAGATCGGCAGTCGCGTCCGTCACAGCATCAGGCGTGTTGGTCACCGCAACCCCCGCCTTTCGCGCCGCATCCACATCGATATGGTTGTAGCCCACACCAAAATTCGCCAGCACCTTACAGCGGATATCGCCAGCAAAGGCCTCAGCAGTGAATTGATCACCCAAAGTCGGCAGGATCACGTCGTAGTCGGCCAAAGCGGCAGCCGCCTCATCAACCATCATGCCGTCCATGCTTTCGCGCAGATCGACCTCAAAACGCGCCTGTGCTGCCGCGATTGTCGCATCGGGCATGGCGCGGGTGATCAATAGTTTTTTCAATGCATCCGCCCCCCTTTGGGTACTTCAAATTCGGGTTGCGCCAAGACAATAGCGCCTTCCTCGTCAGGAAACCCCAAGACGAGGACTTCTGACATGAACTTGCCAATCTGGCGTGGTGGGAAGTTGACCACGGCCATCACCTGCCGCCCGACCAATTGCTCTGGTGTATAGCGCACAGTGACCTGGGCAGAGGTCTTTTTCTCGCCGATCTCATCGCCAAAATCGACCCACATCTTGATCGCAGGGTTGCGCGCCTCTGGAAAAGGTTCTGCGCGAATGACCGTGCCGACACGCACATCAACCTTCACAAAGTCATCAAAACTAATTTCACCCACGAGCCAACTCCTTTGAACGGTCTGTCGCGGCCTTGACGGCGCGGCCCAGCAAGGCAGGGAAACCGTTTGCCTCATCCATAAGTACTTCTAACGCGGCCTGCGTCGTGCCATTGGGCGAGGTGACATTCACGCGCAACTGGCTCGGATCTTCCTCTGCCGCCTCGGCCAAAGCGCCTGCGCCGGCAACCGTTGCTTTCGCCAGTTGCATCGCCATCGCGGCAGGCAGGCCTTGCGCCTCACCCGCAGCCGCCAATGTCTCGATCAGATGGAAAACATAGGCAGGGCCGGAGCCAGACACGCCAGTGACTGCGTCAATCTGGCCTTCATTTTCCAAATGCACGACTTGACCCACCGCAGAGAGCAACGCCTCCGCCAGCACCATATGCGCGGGCGTCGTATTGCCATTCCCAACAATCGCGGAAATGCCACGGCCAATAGCGGCGGGGGTATTTGGCATCGCGCGCACAATCGGGGTCTGCGCTCCCAGCACATCCTCAAACTTCGCAATCGGGGTGCCAGCCGCGACAGAGACAAACAACGTCGTCCCATTGCCCAGCGCCTGCATCGCAGGCAACGCCTCACCCATCATCTGCGGCTTCACGGCAATCAAGGCAATCGCAGGGGCCTCAGGCACACCCGCATTCACATGCACACCCGTCGACTTTAGCCAATCAGACGGAAACGGGTCCAGCACATAGACGGAACTTGCAGGCAAACCGCCTTCAAGCCAGCCCTTAAGCATTGCACCACCCATCTTGCCACAGCCCAAAAGCACCAAACCATGCTTTGCCACATCTTCCATGTTCATCGCTTTTGCCTTTTTCCGAGGTGAAATATGCTGGGGGGTCTGGGGGGCTAGCCCCCCCAGTGTGGCGATGAGGGCGCAGCCCTCAGCGCAAATCAGGCGCGACCGTAAGCGCCACCAATGGCCACTTGCACCGCGTCCGCAGGGGTGCGCTCGGCCCATGTGACCAGTTGAATTGCAGGGTAATATTGCTCACATGCCGCCACAGCCGCGTTAATCATCGTGTCTACCTGATCGGGACCAGCGACCTGATCGCCCGCCAAAACCAACCCGTAACGGTAGACCATCATCTTTTGCTCTTCCCACCACGTGAACGATCCAGCCCAAAGGCGATCGTTAATAGTGTTTAATGTCTCATATAGCGCGGCCATACGGTGCGGAGGCGGTTCCATCTCGAATGTGCAAATCAGGCGCAGGGTTTGGTCATATGCAGACCACGCCAACGTAATGGAATAGGTGCGCCACTGGCCCACAACCGCCATCGCGATCTGATCGTCATGAATGCGGTCAAATTCCCAAGCGTGATGCTCGGCAATATGCTCAACCAAATCAATGGGATGCAGGTCTTCTGCGTTTTCAAAATGCTCTGACAGCGACATATGCTCGGCCTCTTTTTTATGATCAAAGCGTCGGGCAGATTGGCGCTATGACTAGTTGGCTGCTCTAGGAACGGTATAGTTCTCGTCTTGTTCCTACTGCATATGGTGACGGCTTACCCCCCCTCCTGTAAAGCAATTTCTTGGGGATAAGTCGGCTTTGAGACAATTAACATGTGGATAACCAGTGTTAATCACCGCAAAACACCGAAAGGGCGTGTTGGCGGTCGAATAGTGTTCATACTTCGTTGAGACCGGTGATGGTTTCGACGGATAGTGTCCTCCGCTCTGCAAGAACGCGGCCTTTCATTCCTACTTCGAGTGGCAGAAAAGTCCGCACAGCAGTCATTCAGCACCGTGCCAAAAATCCCATTCAAAACTCAAGCAATTGTTGAAGGTTTTTGGCCCACACGCGGGAACAGACATTAGCTGCATTGCAGAAAACCTGCACTAAGGGCTCTTTCCTGCCGTCAGCTGCTTTTGCACATCTTGTGATATACAGCGCCGTCAACGTCTGGTTGTCGCTATGGGAGGGAATGGTGGATCGGAGGATGAAAGTCGTGGATGTAATGGCTTCAGGGCAGATCAAAGCCCGCGCATCCGTTCTGCAAAGCAAAACCCAAAAACCCGTCCGGTTCGAGATTTCCGAAGGCACCCGCGCCTCGGTGGCGAAGTGGATGTAAGATCCGTTGATGGTCGGGTCCGAATTCCTTTGGCCCGGGCGTTTTCACGAGCGCCTGCATGCCATTGCTCATTACTGGAACACAATCTCAGATTAGCGGTGCACTTCCTCCCTCACCGACCAAATTAAACGAACCGAAACCCATTCCAGTTAGGGCCCACCAGAAATACACAATAAGGCCGCGCACGCCGTAAAGGCGTCGTTCAACACCATGCCGGATGTGCGCGACCTCTGAAGCGTTACTCGCTATCCGTGCCGCCGGTCTCAGGATCGAGGATCGAGACGGTCAACATCATACCATTGTCCTCGTGGAACAGATTGTGGCAATGCAGGACGAATTCACCTGTAAAATCAAACTGTTTACTGGCCATCGTGACCATCGTCCCCGGCGTGTATGTCTCATATTTCTGTGCAGCCTGGGTTAACTGAATGTCTGTGCCCCCAATGCTATCGATATAGATCGTATCCCGCCAGATCGGCATCTGGTAGGTCACTGGGGCATTGTAAACGCGATTTCCCGCGTCATATGTCGACCGACCGAGGGCTTGGAACGAGTTGATATGGATGTGGAAAATATGGGCATCGTTGCTGCTGTAAAGATTCCAGACATCCGTATCGCCTTTGAGCAGCTGAATTTGTGCCGGATCGCCAACGACCGCATCAAAATACTGATCATTCACCACAAAGGCGGGTCTTGAAGGATAGGCCTCGGTGAAGTTCTCTTCGATTGTCTTGAACTCGATCGATTGTGTCGCTGCTGGCCAGACGCCGTCAATCGCAACGGTCGGTGGAACCGGGCGCTGGATGGTTGCCGCTTCAAAAAGGCTGACAGTCGGAATAGTCTGGTTTTTGGTGCTCGGTTCTGCCGTTACCTCAACCATCAGGATTTTGGCTGTGTTCGCATCGCCCCCCTCAACGACCATCGGCACAGATCCTTTCGCCGCGCCCTGCAACTGAAAACTGCCCGCGGTGGTGCCCGCCCTTATGAGCAGGTCAAGTCGCTGCCCCGGAGCCAAAGTAATAAGTTCCGCATTGGTCCAATAGGCCTCTGCATCCGTTTCTTTGACCGTATAATCAATCTTGAAGTACTCTGGGTCCAAGAGGGCATCGGGAGCGACGTTAGGAGCGGTGGGCGGCAGCAGTGCAATACCATCCACCGCAATTGCATAGACTTCGGGCGCACCTTCGCCGACGAACTGCGGCACGATGGTCTGGCCGTTCGAAGCATTTACAAAGCGCAGCCGCTTAATCTCGCCCTGATCCATTTTGATGACCGGATTAATCTGTCCGTTGACACCTAAGCCCGGGACAGTCGCAGCTTTGGTCGGTGTCAGCCCGTTGCAGGTGTTGGGATCAAAGTTATCTTCGACGGCACCAACGTAATAGCCATAAGGGTAGAACACGCCTTGCCCTGCCCCCCCAGCGGTTGTGGTTTCGAAATAGGAAATGGTTTGCAGTACCACGATCTTTTCATCGTTGGCAGTGATGTTGCAATTCGTGGCCAGAAGCGTGTCAAAGTCGTTTTCGATCTCAGGGGCCCTGACGATGAGTGCGCCTGCCATGCCCGGGCCAACCTATGCGGCGACCGAGCCGTGCTTGTGCGGATGGTACCAGAAGGTGCCTACGGGATGGTCACTTGGTAACTCATAACGATAGGCATATGAGGTCGCATCCAAGGCGCTCTGGATCGTATGATGTGCAGAGTGTCCGGCATGCTCCGAATGCGGTTTGTATTCGGAATCTAGGATAATCAACACATCATCCGACGGGGCCTGCGGTGAAACGTGCAGGCCATGTGTGTGCAAATTGGTTGAAGTGAAATCATGAGGCTTCCAGCCTGACAAGTTGTCCACAACACCAGGGATCGCATCCGCGCCGCAGCCTTGGATTGCATTTTTCAGCAGAACCCCCGTTGTCTTACCACGTTCCATAGTAAGCGTTGGACCAACAATGGGTTGACCGCCGTTAGCCTTTGTCATGTCAACATAGGCCGGAATTCGCAGGGTCGTGCCATTGAAAGGTGCATCTGTCCGTGTCTCGCATCCTAAAGCGTAAAACACGTCAGGCACTTGATCTCCGCCTATAAAGTTTACATCCATATGCTGGAGCCAATGCTCGACCAGAAACTCAAGATACTGTTCTTCAAGCGTTTCTTCGAATTTTTCCGTAAAAGCCAGTCCATGGGGCGTTTGGATCGCTTTGGCAAGATTGGCCGGACTCGCAAATACGGTACCTACGGCATGAGTTTCCGCGCGCGCTGTGGGCACAAAGGCGATTGCAAAAGTAGTCGCCGCTGTCGATTTCAGAAATGCGCGCCGCGATAAAGGTGAATGGGCTGTCGGGTTCATCGTCGATCTTCCTTATAATTTTTAAAATAAGAGGTGCTTAAATGCACGCTAAAAAGATGTGCTTAAAAGTACGCCAGAAAGATGTGCTTAAAAGCACGCTAGAAAAATTATATCAGGCACACAGCGTAAAAGTGCTATTGGCCTAAAAGTTGCAACCAAAACCACTGAGCAGGTCGCCAGGTGATGAATTCGCCAGTCGAAAAACTGGGGGACTTCAAAACACTCTGCATGAAGTCTTTTTAACTTAGGGAACTGCCATTCTTACGACTTGCAGCTTAAGTCGAGCTGGGCTTGAAATCGGCCTCTGGGGCAGCGAGGTATCAGCACGTCTGACCGCTTATGCTCAATAACTAATGAGCAACCTTGCGGCCGGTAACAGCTATATATTGACACTTGCCAACGCCCTAATCACCCCCCGTGAAAACTGTCTACCTAGGTTTCGAAGGTGTTATTAACGTCCGCTTTTTCCGTTCGGAAGTGACGGCCTTGTTAGTGCAGTGAAGATCTCTTTGCCGCCATCCTTAGCGGGTATTAGCTTCCCCTTGCCCTATTTCTAGCGTTTGTTCTTCTTTTGGCATGAACACGTTGATCTGTATCCTGAAACGAGGTGACAGGCCTCAAGTTCCAATCGGTGACTTCATAAGAGAAGCGGGAACGAGCTATGTTAGCAAAGGTTTTGGCCCGCTATACGCTACCCTCTCATGTATTTTACATGCGTGGCGTGTTTACTTCTTCTTCGCCTCAAACGCTTCGATCCGCGCCAGCAGTGCTGCGTTCTCTTCGCGCGCTTTTTGCGCCATGCCGCGCACAGCCTCAAATTCTTCGCGCGTCACGAAATCGCGATCGGCGAGCCAGCGATCCATCATGCCGCTCATCGCGGTGCCGGCCTCATCTTTGGCGCCTTGGGCCACGCCCATTGCATTTGTCATCAAGGCGCTGATGTCGTCGAGTATCTTGTTTCTGGTCTGCATCGCAGTCTCCAATTCTATCTGATTGTTATATGGGGCAAGGTTTCCCCGCGTTCAACCTCTTGACTTCAACATGGCTGCAAGGAAGGTAGGCGCCATGATAGCAGCCATCACATTCCCCGACATTTCGCCCGAGATCTTCAGCCTCGATCTTTTCGGTTTCCACTTTGCCCTGCGCTGGTATGCGATGGGCTATATCGTGGGGATCATGCTCGGTTGGCAGTTGCTGAAGGCCGCGCTGAAGCGTGATTCGCTTTGGACTGCTGGTGCTCCGATGGTGCCTGCCAAGATGGAAGACCTGCTCACCTATATCGTCATGGGTGTGATTGCGGGCGGCAGGCTTGGGTATGTGTTGTTCTACAAACCTGCCTATTACCTCGCCAATCCGATTGAGATCCCGCAAATCTGGACGGGTGGCATGTCGTTTCACGGTGGGTTTATCGGGGTGATCGTCGCCGTTTATCTGTTTAGTCGCCGCCATAACGTGGCCCTGCCCAAGCTGGCCGATGGGATCGCCCTTGCGGCCACGCCCGCGATCTTGCTGGTGCGCATCGCCAATTTCATCAACGCCGAGCTTTGGGGCCGCGAGACAACGGTCCCTTGGGGCGTCATTTTCCCAACTGCGCCTGACGGCAGTGGCCCGCGTCACCCGTCCCAGCTTTATGAAGCGGGTCTTGAGGGGTTGCTGCTCGGCACGATCCTGATCCTGCTGGCGTTCCGCTTTGGGGGTCTAAAGAAGCCTTGGCTGCTGACGGGTACATTCTTTACAGGCTACGGCATCGCCCGTTTCCTCGTTGAGTTCGTCCGCCAACCCGATGCGCAATTCATAACCGAGGGTAATCCGCTGGGCCTTGCGTTTCACATGAATGGTTACGGGCTGACCATGGGCCAGACCTTGACCCTGCCGATGATCCTGATTGGAAGCAGCGTTGTGATCTGGGCGCTGCGCAGATGACCAAGCTGGGTGCTTTGCTGGCCCAGCGCATTGCCGCGACAGGTCCGATGACTTTGGCCGATTATATGGCCGATTGCTTGATGCATCCACAGTTCGGCTATTACGCGACCCGCGATCCGTTTGGTGCGAGTGGTGATTTCACCACGGCCCCCGAGATCAGCCAGATGTTTGGCGAGTTGATCGGGCTGTGCCTTGCGCAGACGTGGATGGACCAAGGCGCGCCTGCACAAATCACCCTCGCCGAGATTGGCCCCGGTCGTGGCACGCTGATGGCGGATGCGCTGCGGGCCACGCGGGGCGTCGTAGGCTTCCATGCTGCTCTTTCCGTGCATTTCATCGAGACATCGCCCACCCTGCGCAAACGTCAGGCCGAGGCCGTGCCAGATGCCACGTGGCACGACAGTATCGAGACATTGCCGCAAGCCCCGCTTTATCTAGTCGCCAACGAATTCTTTGACGCGCTGCCGATCCGCCAGTTCACCCGCGATAAGGCAGGTTGGCGCGAGCATATGGTGGGGGTTCAGGGCGATACGTTATTGATGGGTCTGTCTGCACCTGCGCCGATTGCACTGTTAGAGGACCGCCTGTCCGACACGAAGGAGGGCGATATCGTCGAGCACTGCCCTGCCCTGCCCAGCATCGTCGCTGAGATGAGCCAGCGGATTGAGGCGCATGGCGGTGCGGCCCTGATTATCGACTACGGCGACTGGCATTCACTTGGTGATACCTTGCAAGCGCTGCAAAACCACGAGACGGCCAATCCCTTTGCCAATCCGGGCATGGCCGATCTGACGGCGCATGTGGATTTCGAGGCGATTGCCAAAGCCGCCACCTGTTTTACCCGCGTCACACCGCAGGGGGTTTTCCTTGAACGGCTTGGTATCACGCCGCGTGCGCAGGCCCTCGCGAAGGGCTTGACCGATGCAGCCCTTGAGGCGCACATTCAAGCGCATTGGCGGCTGACACATCCAGACGCCATGGGGTCGCTTTTCAAGGTAATCGGTTTGTTTCCCTCAAACGGCATTCCACCAGCGGGATTAGAGACATGACACTCGACATTATCACCCACGATTTGTTGGACGGCACGCAGCACGGCTTTTTCGGGCGCGGGGGTGGCGCATCGTCAGGTGTGTTTGCGGGGCTGAACTGCGGTTTTGGCAGCTCTGACCAACACGATATCGTCGCCATCAATCGGGGCCGCGTGGCTAAGGCGCTGGGTGTCGCGGACACGCATCTGATGGGCGTGCATCAAATCCATTCGGCGGATTGTGTGACGGTGTCAGAGGTAAGCGCCGATAAGCCCAAGGCCGATGCGCTAGTGACTGCAACGAAAGGGATCGCCCTTTCCGTACTGACCGCAGATTGCCAACCAGTGCTGTTTGCGGACAAGGACGCGGGCGTGATCGGTGCGGCACATGCAGGCTGGCAAGGGGCGCTGAACGGCGTACTCGATGCGACAATCGATGCGATGGTGGGGCTTGGGGCGACACGCGAAAACATCGTGGCGGTGATCGGCCCGTCTATCAGCCAGAAAGCCTATGAGGTTGGGATCGACTTCGCCGAGCGGTTTATCGACGAAGATCACGCCAACGCGCGGTTCTTTGCGAATGGGGCGATTGGCAAGATGCAGTTCGATCTGCCCGCGTTTGGTTTGGCACGGCTTCGGGCCGCTGGGATCAAAGATGCGGCTTGGACGCGGCATTGCACCTATGCGAACCCTGACCGATTCTACAGTTACCGCCGCACATGTCACAATAAAGAGGCCGACTACGGACGGTTGATTGCGGCCATCAGGCTTTGACTTAGGCGAGATTGGGGCGCGGAACTGCCTCAATTGAACGAAACAATCATGGGTTTTTATCCCCTATTGTTTTTACGACCTGCCGATTTCCCTTATTTTACTGGCGCTTCACAACAATCGTGAATTGCGGCCAACATTTCTTAACATTTCTGTGAAAAACTTTGTCCATGCCAAATTCTTGCCCCGCTCAAACAGCAAGATGTACTCAACGCCGCCAATGAAGACGGCAAACATGAGGAGCGATAAAATGGGTTCTAGCAAACGTTGGATCGACAACACGATCGAAGAAGCAAACAAGTGCGAAACGAAAATGCCATGGGAACGTGGCCTGCGCCGCCAAGCGATGATTGCGCGCCGCCTTGCCCAAACCGAGAAGCCGACAACGGTTTCCCTGCCGCCGATGCCTGCCTTTATGACGATGGCCATCAGCGCCTAAACGAAATTACCGGCCTCCCCCTCCTAAGGCCCGCTTCCCAAGAGCGCTAAGAGCCGTGTGGTCCCTCCCCCACACGGTTTTTTGCTGTCTTGATTCGGAGCTATCTAGATTTGGTTCGCGCCAATTTTGCGCGAAATGTGGCAGGTTCGATCACGCCCCGAGAACAATCTTGCTCAATTAACCATGATTGATGCCCATTTGTGGCAGGATCACAAAAGACTTTGACAAGATGAACACTTTTGGGCCACATTCACACCAACAGCAAACATCTCCTCAGATGTTGTCGGTGGGGCCGACAGATGATGTGACAAACCGAAAGGTTAGACACATGACTTATACGCCTCCCACCACCGCAGGCCTCTCGGTGGAATCCTATACCTCTCCGGCCCAATCGGGACGGATCGCTAGTCCAAGTGGGCAACCTCTCCGCGTGATGCCTCTCATGCGTACATATGAAGTTGCCCACTTGACCACCTCCCTCACAATCGAAGAAAATATCGTCATTGCACCCGCTTTGCCTGTGTTTGAAACGGCCTTTGCCGCCTTTGGCCGTGGCGCGATTTTGCGCACCGAAAATGGGCCAATGGCCGTCGAAGACCTGCTGCCTGGTGACCGCGTGATGACCGCAGAATCTGGGTTTCAGACGCTGATGTGGCGCGGTGCGATCACATTGCATCCTGCTCGCAACGGTCAGCCGTCGCTTGGTGCGATGACGCGGATTACCACTGACGCGATGGGATATGGTCGCCCTAACCCTGATCTGGTCCTAGGACCATCGGCGCGCATTCTCTACAAGAACCCTGCCATCAAGATACTGACAGGCACCGCCAGTGCGCTGGTGCCAATCCGCGATTTTGTCGATGATAGTTCGACGATCGCGCTCAACCCCATAAGCCCTGTGCAGTGCTATCAGCTTGGTTTTAAAGGCCATTGTTGTGTGAATGTGAACGGGATCGATGTGGAAACACTGCATCCCGGCCCTGCTCATTTTCTACGACTGACAGGTGCCATGAAGCTGTATTTCGAGCAACTCTTTGCCCATAAAGCCGATCCTGCGGATTTTGGTCCGATGATCGCCCCGCGCTTGCGCATGGACGATGTCAACCTTGTGACCGCCGCTTAGGCGTTCTGCGCAAGGCGGGCTTCGAGCACGTCGAACGGCACACCGGGTTCATCCTTGGCACCACGGATCACCAGCGAAGTTTTCACGCTGGCTACATTGGCGGCACTGGTCAAATCCTCGGTCAGGAACCGCTGGAAGCTACGCAAATCAGGTGCCACGCATTTGAGCACAAAATCGACTTCACCGTTGAGCATATGGCACTCGCGCACCAGCGGCCAGGATTGGCAGAGCTTCTCGAATGCGGACAGGTCAACCTCGGCTTGACTGACCAATCCCACCATCGCGAAAACCTGCACTTCAAAGCCAAGTTCGCGCGGGTCCACATCCGCGTGATAGCCGCGAATGAACCCCTGTTCTTCCAGCGTGCGCACACGGCGCAGGCACGGCGGCGCGGAAATGCCCACGCGCTTGGCCAGCTCAACGTTGGTCATCCGCCCATCGGCCTGCAATTCGGCCAGAATCATACGGTCAATTTCGTCAAGCTTGGTGCCGGGCATTTTCATAGAGTCCTCGCTAGAATTTTAGAAAGACTATGCCAAACACCCCGTTTGCGCAATAATGTTTCAAGGTGGCGCAAGATAATTCTGCCCAGCCTCTAAACCGCGACAATCAGGCGGGGTTTTAACCACGCGCCCGCGCGGCTATATCTGGGGAAATTCCTGTTCATAAAGGGGCTCGTCCCATGTCTGCCACCCGTCATACCAAAGTTCTGATCATTGGCTCCGGCCCTGCTGGCTATACCGCTGGGGTTTATGCGTCCCGCGCGATGCTGGAACCAATTCTGATCCAAGGAATCGAGCCGGGCGGTCAATTGACCACCACCACCGAGGTCGAGAACTGGCCCGGTGATAGTGAGGTCCAAGGCCCTGATCTGATGGTGCGGATGGAGGCCCACGCCCGCGCGATGGGCTGCGAGATTATCGGCGATATCGTCACGAACTTGGACCTGTCCAAGCGTCCGTTTACCGCGCAAACTGATAGCGGCACGGTTTACACAGCCGACGCCGTAATCCTGTGTACCGGTGCGCGGGCGAAATGGCTGGGCCTGCCATCTGAGGAAAAGTTCAAAGGTTTTGGCGTTTCGGCCTGTGCGACTTGCGACGGGTTCTTTTATCGCGGCATGGAGATCGTGGTTGTGGGCGGCGGCAACACCGCTGTTGAAGAGGCGCTGTTCCTGACAAACTTTGCGTCCAAAGTGACCTTGATCCACCGCCGCGACGAGCTTCGTGCCGAAAAGATCCTGATCAACCGTTTGGAAAAGAACCCCAAGATCGAAACGCTTTGGTTCCATGAAATCGAAGAAGTCTACGGCACCGACGCGCCCTTGGGCGTTGAGGGTGTGAAGGTCAAACACACCAAAACGGGCGAAATCACGGATATTGCGTGCAAGGGCGTATTCATTGCGATTGGCCACGCGCCCGCGTCCGAATTGGTCAAGGACCAGTTGGCCTTGCACTCAGGCGGCTATGTGTCCGTTGAAGCAGGCTCCACGCGCACCGCAATCGCAGGCGTGTTTGCAGCAGGCGACCTGACCGACCACACCTACCGTCAGGCAGTGACATCGGCAGGCATGGGCTGCATGGCCGCACTGGACGCGGAAAAATTCATCGCGGAACAAGAGTAACGCGACGCCCATAAAACACCGCCCAATAGCCCCCACGCTATTGGGCGCTTTGATTTGAAAGCACCCAAAATGACCCACGACTTCGCAGCCCAAAAGGCCGAAACCTACGACGTATTCGGTGAAATCCAAGGCAATGCTGACCTGCCCGAAAACTCTGACATCGACTATATGTTCGAGGCTGGCGACGGCGCTGATTGGGAGGCATTTGAGGCTGCGCTTGACGCGGCAGGCTATGACACCGAGCGCGAAGAGGGCGAAGGCATCCCCTATTTGGTCGCGATTCTGGCCGATCAGCCGATTTCAGCGCTCACCATTTGGATGGGCGAAGAGATGGCCACGAAAATAGCGCTTCAGCATGGTTTCACACCAGATGGTTGGGGTTTGCTCGCTTAAACGCTGAACATGAGCCACATCACGCGCATTTCCCCACAAATCAAAGCAAAAAACCTTGATTTACCTCCATGTTAGGGCCGAGACGCCCAACTAACGTCACTTGTCCGAAGCTTTAAGCAGAGAATATTCATGTCAGAAAACCTTGCACCGATCCCCGAACTTTATGTCTCTTATGACAGCGCCCAGAAACTCAAAGTTGAGGCTGGCAATTTAACAAGCCACGATCTGACACCGCGTCAGATTTGTGACCTCGAACTTTTGATGAACGGTGGCTTTAACCCGCTCAAAGGGTTCCAATCCGAGGCTGACTATAACAGCGTTGTTGAAAACATGCGCACGGCAGACGGCGCGCTGTGGCCAATTCCTATCACACTGGACGTCAAAGCGGCATACGCTGACACGATCAAGATTGGCCAAGACATCGCGCTGCGCGACCAAGAAGGCGTGATCCTTGCGACCATGACCGTCACCGACAAGTGGGTGCCAAACAAAGCGCGTGAGGCCGAGATGGTTTTCGGTGCTGACGATAGCGCGCACCCTGCCGTGAACTACCTGCACAACCAAGCGGGCGACGTTTACCTTGGCGGTCCTGTGACTGGTATCCAGCAGCCTGTGCACTATGATTTCCGCGGTCGTCGCGACACGCCTAATGAGCTTCGCGCCTATTTCCGCAAGATGGGCTGGCGCAAGGTTGTTGCGTTCCAGACACGCAACCCACTGCACCGCGCACACCAAGAGCTGACGTTCCGTGCAGCCAAAGAAGCGCAAGCCAACTTGCTCATCCACCCAGTTGTGGGCCTGACCAAGCCGGGCGATGTGGATCACTTTACCCGCGTGCGTTGCTATGAGGCGGTTCTTGACCAGTATCCAGCCTCCACAACAGCAATGTCCTTGCTGAACCTTGCCATGCGTATGGCTGGCCCACGTGAGGCGGTTTGGCACGGTCTGATCCGTAAGAACCACGGCTGCACACACTTCATCGTTGGTCGCGACCACGCAGGTCCAGGCAATAACTCCAAGGGCGAAGACTTCTACGGCCCATACGATGCACAAGACCTGTTCCGCGAGCATCAGGAAGAAATGGGCATCGAAATGGTCGACTTCAAACATATGGTTTGGGTCGCTGAGCGTGCGCAATACGAGGCGATGGACGAGATCAAAGACAAAGACGACGTCACGATCCTCAACATCTCTGGCACGGAACTTCGCCGTCGCTTGGCCGAGGGCCTTGAGATCCCTGAGTGGTTCTCTTTCCCACAAGTGGTTGCTGAACTGCGCCGCACAAAGCCTGCGCGTTCCAAGCAAGGCTTCACTGTGTTCCTCACTGGTTTCTCTGGTTCGGGAAAATCCACCATTGCCAAAGCTTTGATGGTCAAACTGATGGAAATGGGCGGTCGCCCAGTGACATTGCTCGACGGTGATATCGTGCGTAAAAACCTCTCGTCCGAGCTGGGCTTTAGCAAAGAGCACCGCGATTTGAACATCCGCCGCATCGGTTACGTGGCCTCCGAAATCACCAAGAACGGCGGCATCGCGATCTGTGCGCCTATCGCGCCATATGCAACAACACGCCGCGCTGTGCGTGAAGATATCGAAGAATTCGGTGCCTTCATCGAAGTCCACGTCGCCACATCCATCGAGGAATGTGAACGCCGTGACCGCAAGGGCCTTTATAAGCTCGCGCGCGAAGGCAAGATCAAGGAATTCACAGGCATCTCCGATCCATACGATGTGCCCGCGAACCCTGAGATGGTCATGGAAACAGAGAACGTCGAAGTCGACAACTGCGCCCACCAGATCATCCTCAAGCTGGAAAGCATGGGTCTGATCAAGGCTTAAGGTCTTAGCCAAAAAAAGATAAAATCCCGCCTTGGCCTTTGCCAACGGCGGGATTTTTTATGCACTTAGGTGACAAAGTCACCGACACTTTCGACGCCGCCAGATAAAGGCGAGGCAAGATATCAACCCTAAGGAGCCACCACATGGCCTATACCGAAAAATTCCAAACAATGGCCGATGCCGCCCGTGCCGCTGTCACCGAAGTGCAGCCCGAAGATGTCGATGCGCTGATCGCAAAGGGCGCCATCGCGCTCGATATCCGCGACCCTGACGAGCATGCGGCGGGCCATATCGCGGGCTCTGTGAACATCAGCCGCGGCAAGCTTGAGATGAATGTCGAAGGCCAGATCACCGATATGGACGCGACCATCCTGTGCTACTGCAACGCGTTCAATCGCGGTGCGCTGTCCGCCGCATCCCTCAAGGCGATGGGCTATGAAAACGCGACCTTCATCGCAGGTGGGCTGAACGCTTACCGTAAATTGAAGGCCTAAAATGCAAAAAGCCCGCCTTGGGATGACCAAGACGGGCTTTTTGACTGTGAGATGATTAGTGTTTGAACCACATCCGCTTTAGCAACCCGTCCTTCATGATGAAATGATGGTACAGCGCAGCAGCGGCATGAATACCCGAGACGATCAGCAAAGCATTCATCAAAAGGACGTGGATTTCGCCAAACTGGTCGATCCCGCCAAACCAAGCCGCCATGCCTGCCAATGGGACAAACGCCATCAAGACATAGAGTAAACGGTGGGTCCATGTAGAAGCCACAGTCATCCATTCGCGTGGATTTGGTGCCTCGGCGGGCACGCCCATACGACGACGCACGATCAAACGGATCACGACCAGCACAAGCATCGTAACGCCCACATAGACGTGGGTCATACCCGGCCAAAGAGCTATGTCTTTGCCCTCCATGTGCGCATCAAAAATGCGGTTCATGCCGTCGCCAAAAATATAATTAAAAACAAACAGCAGAACGATCAGCCAATGTAAGGCGATCTGGATATGGCTGTAGTTGTCACGAATCTTGGTCATATGAGTGGTCCTTCAAACCCTACGGCGACCTGCCGCATGGATCGAATTTTAGACCTACTCACATGCCAAATCAAATTAACTTAATGTAATGTTACGATCCGCACATTGTTCTCGGCGGCAAGCTGCCCTGCAAACCGAAGGTCCGCGACATAAGCCACTTGCGCGCCCTCTCCGTTGTGAACTGCAAAAATCTGCTCCATGTCGCCCGCTTGTTCGCGCACGCCCTCAGGCAAATCCTCTGTGTTCATCGGCTTAAGATAAACGATATTTGCGCTCATTTCGGTCAGGTCAAATTTGGTATTCATCACTTATCCTTTCCGGATATTGATAGTTTGTATCACACGGTCGGGTTCGCAGCGGTTCAGATCCACATGAAGCAACCCGTTCTCAAGCGTCGCTTCGCCCACATCAACACCGTCGGCCAAGACAAACGAGCGTTGGAACTGACGGGCGGCGATGCCACGGTGCAAAAACACGCGGCCCTCGCTATCGTCCGCTTGGCGACCCCGAATGACCAGCGCGTTGTCCTCGACCGTGATCGACAGGTCTTCCATTGCAAAACCTGCCACGGCCAATGTGATCCGGTAAGTATTTGTCGACGATTGTTCGATATTATAGGGCGGATAGCCCTCATTGCCCGATTTTGCGGTGCGTTCGACCAAGCGCTCTAGCTGCTCAAACCCCAACAGGAACGGATGCGTCCCAAAAGCCAATTTTGTCATCCACACGTCCTTTTACGAAGCGACATCTGTCTCAAAGGCCCCGTTTTGGCGACCTTATCCAAAATATGGAGTTCGGAGCGGCCTTGTGCAAGAGGAACCACTAGGAGGAATCGCAGCTTTCCCCTATAGAACCGTCAGCTGCCGAGAAAAGGCCCCTAGACAATGACCACTGCTAAAATGGAACAGATGGACGTTTTGCGCGTCGAGTTGGCAATTTTGCGCCAACAGCACCGCGATCTGGACAATGCCATCGAGGCGCTGCACGAGCAGAACTCGACCGATATGCTTGTGCTAAAGCGGTTGAAAAAGCAAAAGCTGGCGATCAAGGACCAGATCACGGAACTGGCGGATCGTATCACCCCTGATATTACGGCTTAATTGCCGTTGCGCCCGTGCATGCGCTGGCTATAGTGCCGCTTCCTTTCACCTCGGGGACAGACATGACACAACCACTGGTCGGTATCATTATGGGCAGCCAATCCGATTGGCCCACCATGCGCGAAGCAGCAGATATTCTGGATGCGCTCGGCGTGCCTTACGAGACAAAAATCGTCTCGGCGCACCGCACCCCTGACCGTCTGTGGAGTTACGGTAAAACTGCGGTCGAGCGTGGATTGCAGGTCATTATCGCAGGGGCTGGCGGTGCCGCCCATCTTCCCGGCATGATGGCCTCAAAGACCCGCGTGCCTGTGATCGGCGTGCCCGTGCAAACAAAGGCATTGTCGGGCGTCGATAGCTTGTATTCCATTTTACAAATGCCCAAAGGGTTTCCCGTCGCCACCATGGCAATCGGCGCTGCGGGTGCCGCGAACGCGGGCCTGATGGCCGCTGGCATCCTCGCCCTGCAAGACCCTGCCCTCGCCGCCCGCCTTGATACATGGCGCGCCGATCTGTCCGCCTCCATTCCAGATGAGCCCATTGATGAATAACGTAAAAACAATCGGCATTCTTGGCGGTGGTCAGCTTGGCCGTATGCTCTCAGTCGCAGCCTCGCGCCTTGGCCTGAAAACCCACATCTATGAGCCATCCGCCAACCCGCCCGCAGCCCATGTCGCAGATGCGGTGACAACCGCATCCTATGAGGATGTGGCAGCATTGCAGGCGTTTGCGGCTTCCGTGGACGTGATCACCTATGAGTTCGAGAATATCCCAACATCGGCGCTCGACGTGCTAGAGGCCTTACGCCCAATCCACCCGCCGCGCGGCGCCTTGGCGACGTCCCAAGACCGCCTCGTTGAGAAGGCATTCCTGCAAGGTCTGGGCCTGCAGTTGGCCCCTTTCGCCGACGTGCAAAACGCGGACGAACTCGCCCGCGCCATCGCAGAAATCGGCACTCCCGCGATCCTGAAAACCCGCACAATGGGCTATGACGGCAAAGGCCAAGCACGGATCATGTCGCCCGCCGACGCGGACGCAGCCCTCGCCGATATGGCAGGCGCATCCTCGATCTTAGAGGGTTTTGTGAACTTCAGCCACGAAGTCTCGGTTATCGGCGCGCGCGCTGCCGATGGCGCTGTGTCCTGCTTTGATCCGGGTGAAAACGTGCATGTGAACGGCATCCTGCGCACCACCACCGTACCCGCAAAACTGACGCCAAGCCAGCGGACCGACGCCGTGCTGATCGCGGCCCGTATCCTGAACGCTCTCGACTATGTCGGCGTGATGGGCTTGGAGTTATTCGTGACGCCTCAAGGGCTTATCGTGAACGAAATCGCACCCCGCGTGCACAACTCAGGTCACTGGACGCAAAACGGCTGCGCGATTGACCAGTTTGAGCAGCACATTCGCGCCGTCGCTGGCTGGCCTTTGGGTGACGGGTCGCGGCATAGCGATGTGATGATGGAGAACCTGATCGGCGACGATATGGACAAACTCCCCGCGCTCGCAAAAACCGACGCAGCGATCCATCTCTATGGCAAATCTGACGTCAAAGCGGGCCGCAAAATGGGCCACGTAAACCACATCAAAAAAGGCGCATAACCCCCGCCTTCTTCTGATCTCAAAACCTGTCGCACGGAGCGCGTCGCAAGGCTACTCCGTGCCCAACACCTCTTCGATACCCGCCTCTAGGACGCCCCCGAAACTTAGACTACGATCAAAGCGGCCACCGTCGAGAAAGGCCATCACCTGCGCCATCACGAGCGGATTATTCATCAAAAATGTATGGGTCACAGGCAGGGTCAAATGGTCGGCCTCACCTTGCAAATGGGTGCTCGCAACCGAGACTTTTCCGTCATCGGGACCATCAATCATTGAAGAAAACAAAGGGTTCAGCGAAACAGTCCCTGCGATCACGCCAACTTCATAGGACGGCAGGCCCAACTGGTTGGGCAGGCTCGATGTTTCCGTCCCAAGCTGCAATCCCGCAGGCCCGTTCATCCATTGAAACGGCTCGAAGTCACCGAAAACATCAACCAGTTCCGATCCCGCATTTGGCGGTGCCAACATCACTACACGGCCCATATTCTTTGGGCGATGGTTGGCCAGCCAAGCGCGGGCCAAAATTCCACCCATCGAATGGGTCACAAAATTCACGCGCTTATCGCCGCAGGCAGTCACATCAGCAGGCAGATTTTCTGCGATCAGCTGCTGCACTGTGGCTTCGGTCGACGGGTAGCCACTATTCACCACCAAGTAGCCATTATGCTCCAACACCAATTGCATCGGCGCAAAGGAGTTCTCGGAACGGGCCAAACCGTGCAGCAAAACTACGCAGTCTTGCGCAGTTGCCACGGTGCCTAAGACGGTCAAAACAATCGCTGATGCAAATTTTTTCATCCCTCTCACATAGCAAATCCGTTTCATATTGAAAGGTCTACAAATCCCGACCTTGCGTCTTTTTGCGCAAACCTGCACGGTCGTCTGATGAAACGTACCATTCGCATCGCAACCCGCGCTATCATTTTGCACAACGACAGGCTCTTGCTGGTCAACGCTTGGAAAGGGCGGTCTGATCTATGGTGCGCGCCCGGGGGTGGTGCAGAATTGCATAGTTCCCTGCCCGACAACTTGATCCGCGAAGTGATGGAGGAAACGGGCCTGACGGTGCGCGTTGGCGCGCCTTGCCTAATCAACGAATTCCACGACCCGCATGGTGATTTCCACCAAACGGATATCTACTTTCGCTGCGAGATTACCGCAGGCGAGATCGACGACAATTGGATTGACCCAGAGGGCATTGTGACGCGGCGCAAATGGGCGACGCGCGATGAGGTTCGGCGATTGCGGGTCAAACCTGATAGTTTGGCGGCGGTCGCATGGGGTGAAGTCGGCGCGATTACTTACGATCCTTTGGAGCCCATCGTACGTTAGACAACGCAATCCCGCCCAATACCAAGACCCCTGCGACGGCCATCCGCATCGTCAGCTCTTCGCTTAAGAAAAGCACCCCACCCACAACCGCAATCACTGGCACGGACAATTGCGCCACCGCCGCCACTGTCGTCGGCAGTTGCGGCAAAACCCGATACCAAAGCGCGTAGCCCAGCCCTGACGTGACCGCCCCTGCCAAGGTTGCGGCAATCACGCCCCCTGCGCTGACTGCGCTCATGGAGCCGCCCAGCAGGGCCAACGCCACGATCGGCAGACAAAGGATGAAATTGCCAGTTGTGGCCAAAAGCGGATCCTTTGCGCCCTGCCCGAGGATTGTATAAGTAGCCCAGCCGATCGTAGCTGTGATCATCAAGAGCGTTACGACGATGGGCACAGCAAAACGCTCCGTGGGCCAAAGCAAAACAACAAGACCGACCATTGCGAAAAAAGCACCAACCCAACGCATTCGCGGAATGGCTTGGCCGCGCCAAACGGCCCAGCCAAACATCATGATCTGTAACGAGCCGAATAAGATTAAAGCGCCAAGCCCCGCACCCAGCGTCAGATATGCCCAAGAAAACCCGAGCATATAAACCGCCAAAGCCAAGGCCCCGCGCCAGCGTGCAAGCACCCCATGAAACGGAGCCCCCCGCGCGCCATGACCAAAGCGGCCAGCATCACAGCCCCCGCCGCAACTCGCAGGGCGGCAAACGAAACCGCATCCATCCCGTAATGCGCGACACCAACGCGGGTCAAAATCGAGTTCGCGGCAAAGGCGCACATTATCAGGGCCACAAGGAAAAACAAACGCATGATGGCTCCATGAACGGCTGTCGGATCGGTATTAAAGTAGGATGGGTTTTAACCCATCACACCCCGTTGGAAGATGGGGGATAGATCAAATCTTGCGCAGGCGCACCCGCCAGACCGCACACCATGGTGTGATCAATCGGATAGGGACCGGTCAAGGCCGCAGCCCCCTTGCGCGAAAACCCGGCCTTCTCATAAAATGCAGGTTCGCCCAAGACGACCACAGGCGTCTGTGTGATCCGCGCCCATTCGGTCAACATGCCGATCATGCGCTTGCCATACCCACGTCGCTGCACATCGGGCGCGATGGCCACTGGCGCCAGACACAACCAACCTTTGGGTTTGACCATATTTGAAAGCGCATAATAGCCGACTATCCGCCCCCCCATCGGCATCACCTGCTCGCCTGCTATCAGACGGGCCTTGCGTAACTTCGCGACCAGCTCCGCTTCCTCAGGTCCGCCAAAAGCAGCACGGAGCAGAGCATCGACCTGCGCCTCCTCCCCCCGTTTCATATCGCGGGCAAATTCGGGGGTGTTGAACATGAAATTTCCTGACAGGGCGATGGGTTAAAACCCATCCTACGGGGATGTGCATCGGCGGCAAGCGAGATCGCCTTGAGAACCCATTTGACCTAGCATCCCAATCGCCTCATACAAATTGTAATTCCTTTGGCCCCGCAATGAGGGTGAATAAAGTGGCCTATGATCTTTCTTGCTTCGACAACCTCGAAGGCGGCTACCTGAGCTTCGACATTTCAGATTCGACTACAGTCGTTGCGGCCATTCATTCCCGCTATGGCGTTCCCCAAAAAAATTCGCAAAACATCATGTGGCGCGACTTAGAATTTGGTGGTTGTAAATTCACATCTGACGAAGAATTTGACGATGTCTTCATCATGACGGGGTCAGACCGCGGCATTGAGGTACTCAAACTGATTTACCTAGACTTGACCTCGAGCAGCGCCCCACGCGCCTAAAGTGCCTCTCCTGCTGTGCCATTGGCGACTGGGCGCATGAAGGTAGGTCAACCCTAAACAAATCGCCCAGCATCAAATACTGTCACATTGGCCGCATCGACGTTTTCATAGATGGTTCCGTCAGTGGATCGCCCGTCGGAGGTCCAAACCGCCTGCGCCTTCAATATCGCGCCCTCTGCACCCCTCTCCAACACAACGTAGATCAGGTTGGGATTGAACTTTGACGCAACCAAATCGCGTGCTTCGAACGCGCGGACAAAGGCCTCTCGCGCGTGTCTTTGTCGCCGCGTAAGCGAACTTACGTATACAAAAATGGCCGCGATAAGTGGTGCAGAAAAAACCCCAATATCGGCACCAATGGCATAAAGGTGATTGGTAGGCAGCCCTAACAGGCCAGAGATTGGCCGCATGGATGTAGCGATTTTGAACACCACCGCGAGATAGAGCAGTGTCAGTGGCGCTAGGACAAAATACCAAACGGTTGTCTTGCGGGTCACGTCGGCAACGGTCCCGCCCAATTGAGTGCCTCGCTTTGTCAAATCGCCGCATCCTGTTTTGTCGTGTAACGCGCGTGGGCTCTTGCGGCCACTTAAAATGACTAGGGCTGCCCATTCCTGGTTACTCTGCCGCATCCGTTCCGACGCAGTCGCTGGGCATGGCAAGCGCTTGATATCTGGGTGTCCCTCCTTTGGGTACAGGGACGCCCTGCCATTCCTTAATACAAACAAACCCCTGAATATCATCCACAAAATCAAGATCGTCCGTTTGAAACATCATCTGCCCGCCTTCATAGCGCACAAAAATGTTTCGCTTATCGCCTTTGCCGTCATCAATCGTTTGAATATCGATAACCTCAGCTCAAATGTATTTCAGGCCCAGTCTATCCGATGGCAGTACCTGCAAGAACAACCAAGCGACGACGGAAAACACACCCATCATACCTAAAAAGGCTGCGATTTTTCTCGCTCTTTTCTTGCAGGCGTACACCGTCAGTCTGCTGTGAAGGTCATCATTCATATGATTGATATAGTCTTTGCTAATGAAAGAAAAAAGGGCGACCCATTGCTGGACCGCCCTTCCCTAATGATCGACAGTGTCGGCTCTCGGCATTTCCTAGGGAAAGGCCTGTCGCCTGATCGGAGTTTTGCCCGAGGGCAAAAGCTCCTTACATCATGCCGCCCATGCCGCCCATGTCGGGCATGCCGCCACCGTTGCCGCCGTCTTTCGACGGACGATCAGCAACCATAGCTTCTGTGGTGATCAACAGGCCTGCAACAGATGCTGCGTACTGCAACGATGTGCGCACAACTTTGGCTGGATCGATCACGCCGAACTTGAACATGTCGCCATATTCTTCGGTCTGCGCGTTGAAACCAAACGCCTTGTCGGTAGATTCGCGGATTTTGCCAGCGACGACGGAACCGTCAACGCCAGAGTTCTCAGCGATCTGACGCAGTGGTGCTTCAAGTGCTTTACGCACAATCGCAATACCAACGTCTTGGTCAGAGTTTGCACCCTTCACGCCGTCAAGTGTCTTGCCAGCCTGAACCAGAGCAACACCACCACCAACAACGATACCTTCTTGAACCGCAGCACGTGTCGCGTTCAAAGCATCGTCAACGCGGTCTTTACGCTCTTTGACTTCTACTTCGGACATGCCACCGACGCGGATCACAGCAACACCGCCAGCCAATTTGGCAACGCGCTCTTGCAGCTTTTCACGGTCGTAGTCGGATGTTGTTTCTTCGATCTGGCCACGAATCTGCAATACGCGTGCGTCGATCTCAGCCTTCTCGCCGCCACCATCGATGATTGTTGTGGTGTCTTTGGTGATTGTCACGCGCTTGGCAGTACCAAGCATATCGATTGTGACGTTCTCAAGCTTCATGCCGAGGTCTTCGGAGATCACTTGACCGCCTGTCAGGATCGCGATGTCCTGCAGCATTGCCTTACGACGATCGCCAAAACCTGGCGCCTTAACAGCAGCAATTTTAAGGCCGCCGCGCAGTTTGTTCACCACAAGCGTTGCAAGAGCTTCGCCCTCAACATCCTCGGAGATGATCAGAAGTGGCTTGCCCGACTGGATCACAGCCTCAAGCAGTGGAACCATTGGCTGCAAAGAGCCAAGCTTCTTTTCGTGCAACAAGATGATCGCATCTTCGAGTTCAGCCGTCATCTTTTCAGTGTTGGTTGTGAAGTAAGGGGACAGGTAACCGCGGTCAAACTGCATGCCTTCAACAACGTCAGTCTCAGTCTCAAGACCTTTGTTCTCTTCAACAGTGATAACACCTTCGTTGCCAACTTTTTGCATCGCATCAGCGATCTGACGACCGATTTCTGCTTCGCCGTTAGCGGAGATTGTGCCGACCTGTGCAACTTCGTCGCTGTCGTTGACAGGACGTGCCATTGCGATGATCGATTCAACAACTTTCGCAGTTGCCATGTCGATGCCGCGCTTGAGGTCCATTGGGTTCATGCCAGCAGCAACGGATTTCATGCCTTCGCGAACGATCGCTTGAGCCAGAACTGTTGCTGTTGTTGTGCCGTCGCCAGCTTCGTCATTGGTACGGGAAGCAACTTCCTTAACCATCTGCGCGCCCATGTTTTCGAACTTGTCTTCCAGTTCGATTTCTTTGGCCACGGAAACACCATCTTTGGTGATGCGCGGTGCGCCGAAGGATTTGTCCAGAACCACGTTACGGCCCTTTGGACCAAGCGTGACCTTAACAGCGTCAGCCAGAATGTTGACGCCGCGAAGCATCTTATTACGGGCGTCTGTGCCGAATTTTACGTCTTTAGCAGCCATTTTCATGTGCTCCTTAATTGAATTTCATCAGATAGCGGTGATCAAACGGGTCCCTTAGAGGATGCCCAGAATGTCGCTTTCTTTCATGATCAACAGGTCTTCGCCGTCGATCTTAATCTCTGTGCCGGACCATTTGCCGAACAAAACTTTGTCGCCAGCTTTGACATCCATTGGGATCAGGTCGCCGCTTTCTTTGCGTGCGCCAGCGCCAGTGGAGACAACTTCGCCCTCAGCAGGCTTTTCTTTTGCGGCGTCTGGAATGATCAGACCGCCCTTAGTTTTCTCTTCGCCTTCAATGCGACGAACCAGAACGCGGTCGTGAAGTGGTGTAAATGCCATTTTGGAATTTCCCCAGTACGTGTTTCTCTTGCTGTTAGCACTCACCGTATGTGAGTGACAAAAGGTAGGTAAGGGAGCAAAATGGCTTCGTCAAGCGCAACACGAAATCAATTTTCGACGAAAATTGGAAAACCTTATCCGACGTCGGTTTTTCCGCGCCGATCATTGCGCAAATTGGCATAAAGCACATGGTTCCGCCAACGTCCGTTGATCTGCAAATAGGACTGGGCCACGCCCTCATATTTATAGCCGCATTGCTCTAGCAAACGACGGCTTGGCGTATTTTCAGGCAAACAGCCCGCCTCGATCCGGCTCAAATCCAGCGTGCGGAACGCGTAATGCACCACCGCCTCAATCGCCTCTTTCATATAGCCTTGGCGCGCAAATGGCTCGCCGATCCAATACCCCGTCGTACCCGCCTGCGCAGGGCCACGGCGAATATTATCCAATGTAATCGCACCCAAAAGCGCATCATCGGCACGGCGCACCAAAAACAGCGGCACCGCATTGCCGTTGGCGATAGACCGCTGCGCCCAATACACGCGATTCGTGAAACCCTTCCGGGACAAATGATCCTCGGACCAAGTAGGCTCCCAAGGGCTCAAAAAATCGCGGCTATCATTGCGCAATCCAGCCCAAGCGCGAAAGTCGCCATGCATCGGCGGGCGCAACGTCATGCGCTCCGTCTCTAACCGGACTTTCTTGCGCACTCCGAACATCTTAGGCCACCATTCGCGCCTTAAGATCAGCAAGCGTCGGGGCCGCTTCGGCAGGGCCATAAAGTGCGAGCGCCGTCGCCGCCTTGCCTGCCATCTTGCCCGCAAATTCCTTCACATCGCCCGTTGTGACCGCATCAACCCGCTCAATCGCCTCGTCCAGCGACGGGATACGCCCCCAGATCGACCAGAGCCGCGCCAAACGCTCGGCACGATTCGACGGGCTTTCCAGCCCCATCAGCATCCCTGCCTTCATCTGTGCGCGCGCGCGGGCCACTTCGGCGGCGGTCATATCAACGGCCGCCCGCTTCATCTCGTCAATTGTGACCGTGGCCAACTCATCGATCTGCTCGGCACTGGTGCCCGCATAAATCGTCATCATGCCCGTGTCTTCATAGGCGCCAGCCTGCGCGAAAATCGTATAGCAAAGGCCACGCTTTTCGCGGATCTCTTGGAACAGCCGCGACGATACACCGCCGCCCATCACAGACGCATAAATCTGTGCCGTGTAAATCTCGGGGTCGCGGTAATGCGGGCTTTCCATCGCAAGCGCAAAATGCACCTGCTCCAGATCCTTGTTGCGGCGCATCTCACCACCGCCAAACACCGCAGGCACCAGCAACGAAGACGGGCGTTCAACAGGCGTCAGATGCCCAAACAAGGCCTCGGCCTGTGCCACGATCTTCGCGTGATCGATACCGCCAGCAGCGGCCAGAATCATCTGGTTCGGGCCGTAATGCTCGCCCACAAACTTGACCAAATCCTCGCGGTTAAACGACGATACGCGCTCGGCTGGACCCAGTATCGAACGGCCAATCGCCTGATCGGGATAAGCCACCTCTTGCAACCAATCAAAAATGATATCGTCGGGCGTGTCGTTCGCCTGACCGATTTCTTGCAAAATGATGCCGCGCTCAATCTCGATATCCGACGCCTCAAACGTCGAATTCATCAAGATATCGCCGATCACGTCCAGCGCCAGCGGCACGTCGTCTTGCAACACACGGGCGTAATAGGCCGTATTCTCGCGGCTGGTATAGGCGTTGATAAACCCGCCCACATCCTCGATTTCCTCAGCAATCTGCAAGGAACTGCGGGTCTTGGTGCCCTTAAACGCCATATGCTCCAGAAAATGGGCGATGCCATTCTGCTCGATCCGCTCATGGCGTCCGCCGACGTCAACCCAGACCCCAACACTTGCCGATTTCAGGCCGGGCATATGCTCGGTCACGATCTGGAACCCGTTGGAAAGGGTGTGGTGTTCTATGGTCAAACTTTGATCCGTTCTTTGATGAGCGCCTGAAGGGCGGCCATGTCATTGGGGACGCGCGTCACGCGTTCGGGGCGGTCATATAGGTCCGCCATGCGGGGGGGAAGAGGTGCCGCGACACCGCTCGCCGCTTTCACAGCGTCAGGGAATTTCGCGGGATGCGCCGTGGCCAATGTAACCATCGGAATTGCGCCCAAATGATCCTCGGCCACATGCACGCCAACGGCGGAATGTGGGCAAAGCAGTTCGCCGTGGGTCAGGTTGTACTCCTTGATCGCTGCAGAGGTTTCTTCCTCGCTCGCGCGGCCCGATTTGAAGGTGTCCTTCAACATCTGATAGGCCCCTTGCGAAATCTGGAACCCACCCTTTTTGAGGTCATCCATCTGGGCTGCAACGGCCGCCCCATCGCGCCCGTAAGCGTCAAACAAGGCACGCTCAAAGTTGGAGGACACCTGAATATCCATCGACGGGCTGATCGACGGGATCACGCCCTCTTTGGTATAGGCACCCGTTTCCAGTGTGCGGTGCAGAATGTCGTTCTGGTTGGTGGCCACCACGAGATCGGCAATCGGCAGGCCCATTTTCTTGGCAATATAGCCTGCGAAAATATCGCCAAAGTTGCCCGTTGGCACCGTGAACGACACCTCACGATGCGGTGCTCCAAGGCTCACAGCAGCGGTGAAATAATACACAACCTGCGCCAGCACCCTGCCCCAGTTGATCGAGTTCACACCCGCAAGCCGAACCTCGTCACGGAAATCAAAGTCGTTGAACATATCTTTGAGCATCGCTTGGCAATCGTCAAAGTCGCCGTCCATCGCCAGCGCGTGCACGTTGGCCTCCACAGGTGTCGTCATCTGGCGACGCTGCACCTCTGACACGCGGCCATGCGGATAAAGGATGAAAACATCCACGTTCTTAAGACCCCGAAACGCCTCAATCGCAGCAGAACCTGTGTCGCCAGAGGTCGCCCCTACAATCGTAATGCGGTCGCCGGAACGTGTCAGGGACGCCTGAAACATCTGCCCAATCAACTGCATCGCGAAGTCTTTGAACGCGAGCGTCGGGCCGTGGAAAAGTTCCAAGAGATAGTGGTTCGCATCAAGCTGCACCAAAGGCGCGCGCGCTGCGTGGCCAAATCCGGCGTAGGCGTTTTTGATCAGGCCCTTGAATTCATCATCCGTAAACGTGTCACCAATGAACGGACGCATCACTTCGAACGCGACCTCTTCATAGGACTTGCCCGCCATATCCGCGATCCGCTTGGTGGTCAGCGTCGGCACCGTTTCAGGCACATAAAGCCCGCCATCACGGGCCAAACCCGTCATCATCGCTTGTTCAAATGTCAGGGCGTCAGACGCGCCGCGCGTAGAGATGTAACGCATCGTTTAAGTGTCCTTCGTGCGCAAAGTGCGGAAAATCAGAAAGAGGGTCATGATGGCCCAAACAATCGCAAGACCAAACCACGTGATCGCATAGCTCAGATGATCGTTCTTGATGCCGACAGTATCAACAGGCAGCAGCGTGGTGCGCGGGTCAGGCTGGGCCATATCGCGGGCAATCACCATGACAGGTTCGGTGCCAAGGGTCTCGGCCATCGCAGCCACATCGCGGCCAAACCAGATATTCTTGGTCATATCAGGCGCAGGGGTGGAGCTATTTACATCGTCAGGCCACAAAAGCGTGCCCGTGATCGCGCCTAAAGGTGCATCCTTGGGGGGTGTTGCGTCGTCCAGCGGCAAGAGGCCGAGATCAACCATCACGCGACGGCCACCCTGCTCTTCTAGTGCTCGGATGACGCGGTATCCAGTGCCAGCCTCTGTCCCTGATGTCAGTACGTGAAGCTCAGGCCCAACGAGCGCACCATTGACCGCAACGCTCATATATTCGTCGCGAGTTTCAACGGGGGCGTCGGGAACGGGCACAGGATCAGACATCAAACGCGTGTTAATGTCGGCCAAAATGGCTTCTTTCCAAGCCAAGCGCTCCAACTGCCACAAGCCGAGCCAGACCAAAACGGCAACGCCGCCGATACCAAGAATCAAAGGAAAAAGAATGCGTCGCACAGGATGTCTCAACTCTCGAAAGGGAAAAGGCGCACGCAGGTAACTACGTGCGCCTCGGTATGTTTTGATGGGGGGGATGGGTCAAGACCCATCCTACGTGGGATGCGTTTTAACGCATCACACCCTGCATTTATCAGCCACCCCAGACGTAGACAGCAGCAAAGAGAAACAACCAAACAACGTCCACAAAGTGCCAGTACCAAGCAGCGGCTTCAAAACCGACGTGACGCTCTGGCGTGAAGTGGCCTTTCTGCAAGCGAACCAAGCAAACCAACAAGAAGATCGTACCGATGAACACGTGGAAACCGTGAAAACCAGTCGCCATAAAGAAGTTCGCGCCATAGATGTTGCCCGAGAAGCCAAAGGCTGCGTGGGAATACTCATATACCTGAAACACTGTGAACAATGCGCCGAGCAGAACAGCAAGAATCAAACCCCACTTCATATCTGTGCGGTTGTTTTCGTGAACCAGCGCGTGGTGCGCCCAAGTCGCAGCCATACCAGAACACAGCAGGATCAACGTGTTGATCAGCGGCAAATGCCAAGCGTCAAATGTCTCGATACCAGCTGGCGGCCAAACCCCGTCAACCAGCGGCGACATTGGACCCATTGGGTACATCGCATGCTTAAAGAAAGACCAGAACCAAGCAGCAAAGAACATCACTTCGGACATGATGAACATGATCACGCCATAACGCAGACCGATGCGCACAACAGCAGTGTGATCGCCAACTTCGCTTTCGCCGACAACGTCGGACCACCAAGCGTACATAACGTATAAAACGCCTGCCAAGCCGATCAAGAATACATATGGACCGGAGTCATGCATCCAAGTGACGGCCCCAAAGAGCATGATAAATGCACCAAGCGCACTGGCCAATGGCCAGATTGACGGTGGCAAAATGTGGAAGTCGTGGTTCTTTTCATGCGCCATGGCAGTCGTTCCCTATCGGCTTAGTCATTAGTTAGTGTCTATGGCGTCTTGCGGCGCCGTTGTCAAAGTCGTTGGTGCAACCAATGCGGCCTGCACCTCTTCTTCAGGCAGATCGATCTGGTAGAAAGTATAGCCTAAAGTGATTGTATGAATATACTGCCCTTCACGGTCGTCCACGATGGCAGGGTCCACAAAGAATGACACTGGCATCATCACCGTCTCACCGGGCTGCAAAACCTGTTCCGTAAAGCAGAAACATTCGATTTTATCAAAGAAAACGCCAGCCTCGTAAGGTGTGACGTTATACGCTGCTTGCCCCGCAACGGGAACATCCAGCGGATTGTGTGCCTCGTAGAAAGCAAGACCTGTCTCGCCAATGCGCAGGGTCATCTCGCGCTGCGCAGGCTTGAACGTCCATGGCATATCGCGGTCAATTGACGCATCAAAGCGAACTGTAATCGTCTGGTCGAGAATCACATCCGATCCAGCCTCGGCTGTATTCGTAATCCCACCAAAGCCTGTGACCTTGCAGAACCAATTGTAAAACGGCACCGACGCCCAAGAGAGCGCCCCCATCACAACGACAACACCAACGAGCTGCACCAATGTGCGCTGTGGGCCTTGGATGTTCGGGAATAGCTTCAATTGCTGTCTCCTTCAACAGGTTCTATCGCTGGGCGAGCGACGTGATCAAAGTTCTCGAACTTCTTGGCGTCGCCAAGTTCCAAAACCTTCACAACCGTCAGGGCAAAAACAATGCCGACAAACCCGATCAACAAGGCGAGCACGCCAAAGTTGCGGCCTTTGCGGCGCTGGTGGATTTCATGTTCAACGCGAATGGCCATGTTTTACTAGCCTCCGTAACCGTAGGGGCGCAAGGCGGCCTCTGCCAAAAGCGCGCCAAAATGCAAGAAAAGGTAAAACAGCGATACCTTAAAAACATGCTTTTCGACGGCGTAATTATCTGCATCTGCGGCGGCATCGTTGCGCTTGTAGATGTCATAACACCCTTTGACGAACCAGAGGTTAAGCACAATGGCCGTCGCGAGATAAATTGGACCACCAATTGACGTGAACCCAAGCCCAATCGCAACTGGCACGAGCAGGACCGCATAAGCGATCACGTGACGGCGGGTGGCGTCGCGACCGTGCGTTTCTGTCAGCATGGGCACACCAGCATCACCGTAGTCGGACTTCACAAACAAGGCCAAAGCCCAGAAATGCGGCGGGGTCCACATGAAGATCAGCGCAAACATCAGGAACGATTCGATTGTCACGTTGCCCGTGGCAACCGCCCAGCCGATCATCGGTGGGAAAGCACCCGCCGCACCGCCTATGACGATATTATGGGGCGTCGCACGCTTGAGCCACATCGAATAGACGACGGCATAAAAGAAAATGGTAAAAGCAAGCAAACCCGCAGCAAGCAAGTTCGTCGCAAGGAGCAGCAGCACGACAGCAAAACCCGAAAGCGCCATGCCAATGCCCAGCGCTTCGCCTGGTTGCACACGCCCCGAAGGGATCGGGCGCTTGGCCGTCCGCTTCATGATCGCATCAATATCGGCGTCCCACCACATATTGAGCGCACCAGACGCACCAGCACCAACAGCGATGCAAAGCACGCCGACAAAACCGATAAAGGGATGCACGTGCACCGGCGCCACCAAAAGGCCGACCAATGCCGTGAAAATCACCAACGACATCACGCGCGGCTTTAGTAAGGCGAAGTAGTCGCCCATACTGGCCTCATAGGGTGTATTTTCGACAGTCATATCAGACATCATGCTTCCCAAAGGGGTGATGGGTTGAAACCCATCCTACGCAGGGGACGTAGCGCAGACTTTCGCCTGCGCCAGTCTTTTTACACGCCGTTTTGCACTTTGGCTTCTGCGAGCCATGCATCGTAGGTCTCTTGGCTGACCACTTTGACAGTGATCGGCATATAGGCGTGGTCTTTGCCGCAAAGCTCTGAACATTGACCAAAGAATATGCCTTCTTGCTCGGCTGCGAACCAGAGCTGGGACAAACGACCCGGAACCGCGTCTTGCTTTACGCCAAAGGCTGGGATCGTCCAAGAGTGGATCACATCCGCACCCGTCAACTGCATGACAATCGTTTTGCCAACAGGCACAACAACGGCTGTATCAGTGGCAAGGCGGTATTCGTTCTGGGAATAGCCGTTCGCTTCCAACTCATCGCGTGTGAGCATGTAGCTTGAGAATGCAACGCCATCGTCAACATACTCATAGCCCCAATACCACTGGTATCCTGTGACTTTGATCGTGATGTCGCCCTCAGGGATTTCCTGCTGCTTGAACAAAACCGGCAAGGAAAACGCGCCGATCACAACAAGGATCACGACAGGAATAATCGTCCATGCCACCTCAATCACCGAATTATGGGTGAATGTCTTTGGCACAGGGTTCGCTTTTTTGTTGTAGCGGATGAAAACCCAAACCATCAGGCCCGAAACAAACAATGTGATCGCAGTGATCAGCACCAAAAGCCAGTGATCAAGCCAGTGAACGTCACGGGCCAATTCTGTTGCTGCAGGCTGAAAGCCCATCAAACCATCAACTGGCGCACCAATAATTTCAAGCTCTTGGTTGACATCTTGCGCAGATGCCGCGGCACCAGCAAGGATCAAACCAGCCGAAGCCCAAAGTGAAGTCGCAATCGTGTTTAAACGCATATCATAACCTGTCTGTCATGGCGCCAAGTGGCGCATCTCATTGGTGTAACTCACCCCGAAGGGCGGAATCCCGTTGTATCTGCCGCTGGGTGTCCCATATCTTGATGAACAACTCAAGAACTGCAATCGCGGTAAACGGCCGCATGTGTCAAAATTTTTGCCTTCACGACAGGAAACCTTATGTCCGCAGACCCATTTCGCCCCTTCGAGACCGCATTAGACCGCGACACTGCCCTTTCTTTGTTGCTTGAGGCGACCCATGGCGCGGATGATGGCGAACTTTTCCTTGAACGGCGCAAGTCCGAAGTCATCGCGTTTGATGACGGAAGGGTTAAAACCGCCAGCTTTGATGCCTCCGAAGGATTTGGCCTGCGGGCTGTACGGGGCGAGACATCGGGCTACGCCCATTCGACCACCATCGACGAACATGCGCTGCGCCGTGCTGTGGCCACCGCGCGCCTTGCCGTAGGTGATGGCGGCGGCACCATGGCGGCTGGCCCGCAAGGCACCAACAAAAAGCTTTATTCCGATGCAGACCCGATGTTGCAGGCCACTTTCCCTGCCAAAATCGACATTCTGCGCGAAATCGACCAATTCGCCCGCGACCTTGACAAACGGGTCGTGCAGGTTTCGGCCACGCTCGCAGCCTCCCATCAAGAGGTCCTGATCCTGCGCCCCGAAGGCACGCTTGTCACCGACGCGCGGCCGATGTCGCGGCTCAATGTCTCTGTGATCGTCGAGGAAAACGGCAAGCGCGAAAGCGGCACCTCTGGCGCAGGCGGGCGTGCAGGACTGATCGGCCTGATAGCACCCGACCACTGGCAAGCCGCCGTGCGCGAGGCCCTGCGCATCGCGATTGTGAACCTCGACGCCGTCCCCGCCCCCGCTGGCGTCATGGATGTGGTGCTTGGGCCTGGCTGGCCGGGCATCCTGCTGCATGAGGCGATTGGTCACGGGCTGGAAGGCGATTTCAACCGCAAAGGCTCATCCGCCTTCGCAGGTCTCATGGGTCAGCAAATCGCAGCCAAGGGCGTGACGGTGCTCGACGACGGCACCATCCCTGATCGGCGTGGCTCCATCACCATCGACGACGAAGGCACGCCATCCGCCAAGAACGTGCTCATCGAAGACGGCGTTCTCGTGGGCTACATGCAAGACCGCCAGAACGCGCGTCTCATGGGCGTCGCGCCCACAGGCAACGGACGGCGCGAAAGCTATCAACATGCGCCAATGCCGCGCATGACCAACACCTACATGCTGGCAGGCGACGCTGATCCCGCAGCATTGGTCGCTGACCTCAAAGACGGCATCTACGCCGTGGGCTTTGGCGGCGGTCAGGTTGATATCACGAACGGCAAATTCGTGTTTTCGTGCACCGAGGCCTACCGCGTCAAAGACGGTATCGTCGGTGCTGCTGTCAAAGGGGCCACGCTGATCGGCGATGGGGCCACCGCGCTTAAACAAATCCAAGGCATCGGCAACGATCTGGAACTCGATCCTGGTATCGGGAACTGCGGCAAAGCAGGGCAATGGGTGCCAGTGGGCGTTGGACAACCGTCGCTTAAAATCGGCGGCCTGACGATTGGTGGCGCGGGGGGTGATTAGCCTTTTCAAGTCACGGCCAATCTCGCAACCCAAAGAGCGGCGCAGGATTATTTGGGCCTCGTCACGCTTTTTCCTTTTCGGCTCATTTGCCTTGTCCTTTTCTGTATCGGTAGTCTTTTGGATGATCGAAAGTTGGAATGCCCAGAAGTTTTCGCAGCTTGCGGATGTGCTCCTTGCTCCTCTTTACTGGTTGTTCAGCCTTGGTTTCATCCTTCCCGCACTCGCAATAGCTTGGCCTTGCGCAAACATCGCTTTGCGCCTTGGCTATGCAAGTTGGGCCACGGCGATAGTCGCGTGTAGCATTCTCCTTACACTTCTCCTCGTCATGGGATTTTACCCAACCGTCACGCCTCTCATAGTCATCATCGGCATCGCGTCAGGAGTCGGCTTTGGTACGCTCTATTGGTTCGGGGCCTATCGTAAATTTCCTAACGCCTTTGACCCACAGTATCCCGATTCGAATTAAAGAACCGTTGCACCCTGCCCGTCTCTTAACAGCGGCGTAATTATACACGTGGACATCTCGGTGCACGTGCGGTGCACGCCCAGTGCACGTAAATCACACCCTAAAATCTCAACAGAAATAGAGCGTTAATTGCACTCCAGACCATTATCAGACAATTTTCCCTATTCCGTTCACCTCTCATTAACTTCGCTCAGTCTAGCATGAGATTGCAACAAGGCGGAGGACAGGATGTCTGGAAATATGTACCCTTCCAATCACCCCCAAATCCCACCCACCACGGAAGAAATCGCCGTCTCCTCCCTCCGCCTTTTGCGCTCCAAACGTGTTGGTCCCGCGACCTTTCGCCGCCTGATCCGCGAACATGGATCGGCGGCAGCGGCCCTTGCAGCCCTACCCGAAATCGCGGCCGCTGCTGGGGCCACAGATTACACCCCCCTGCCCCGAACCTCTTGTTTTATATGAATTAAAATCAGGCCGCGCAAATCGCGCGCGCCTTTTGATTTGGGGCCAAGCGGGTTATCCCGCAGCCCTCAACGACCTCGATGACGCCCCCGCGATCCTCTGGGCCTTGGGCGATACGGCCCTTTTGAACCGCCCGCTTATTGCGATGGTCGGAGCGCGCAATGCCTCCTCGCTCGGCACCCGCATGGCCAAACAACTGGCCGCGGAACTCGGCGCTGCAGGCTATACCGTCGTCTCTGGCCTTGCGCGCGGCGTCGATACCGCTGCCCACATCGGGTCGCTGAAGACAGGCACAATCGCCGTGCAGGCAGGTGGCGTTGACACTATCTAACCCATTGAAAAAAACTCTCTGAAGGCATCGCAAAACACGGGCTGCGCATTGCCGAAATGCCGATGGGCATGCAGCCCCAAGCGCGCCACTTCCCCGCCCGCAATCGGATCATCTCAGGTCTGGCCCGCGCCGTCGTCGTCGTTGAAGCCGCCGCAAAATCCGGCAGCCTCATCACCGCACGCACCGCACTCGACCAATCTCGCGAGGTCATGGCCGTGCCGGGTCACCCCTTTGATGCGCGTACATACGGCTGCAACATGCTCATCCGCGACGGCGCGACTTTGATCCGCAATGCCGAAGATATCATCGAGGCGCTCGGCCCAGTTGAAACCCAAACCACTCTCGAACTTCCGCTTGAAATGCCGCAAACTCCGAAACGGTCACTGCGCGAAACAGCAGGGCCGCACGACCAAATCTTGCAGCGCCTCGGCCCCTCTCCTGTCGCCGAAGATCAGCTGATCCGCGACCTTGGTGGCGACAGCAAAGTGGTCAGCCCGATCCTCATGACCCTCGAACTTGACGGGAGAATCTCACGGCAGGCAGGTGGACTTTTGGCGCTCTCAAATTAGGTCACATTCGACAATGTGATGCACGATTTGGGAACTTTCCCCTTTGACAATTCCTTGCATTGACATTCTTTAGCGGCCAACACCATGTTCCGCAGCCATAGTCACCGCTTCGTTTTTTAAAGGATTCCCATGCCAGTTGTCGTCGTCGAGTCGCCCGCTAAGGCCAAGACAATCAACAAGTATTTGGGGAGCAACTACACCGTGCTCGCCTCCTACGGTCACGTACGAGACCTTCCTCCGAAGGACGGCTCCGTGCTGCCCGAAGAAGATTTCGACATGAAATGGGAGATCGCGAGCGACAGCAAAAAGCACATTAGAGCGATTGTTGACGCCCTGAAAGATGACAACGAACTTATTCTCGCGACCGACCCTGACCGCGAAGGTGAGGCGATTAGCTGGCATTTGACCGAGGCCTTGATTGCGAAAAAGGCGATCAAGAAAGACACACCTGTGTCCCGCGTCGTGTTCAACGCGATCACCAAAACAGCCGTGACCGAGGCGATGAAAAACCCGCGTGAAGTGGACGTGCCGCTTGTCGACGCTTATCTCGCACGCCGCGCCTTGGATTATCTCGTCGGCTTCAAACTTTCCCCTGTGCTGTGGCGCAAATTGCCCGGCGCAAAATCGGCAGGCCGCGTGCAATCCGTGACCCTGCGGATCATTGTTGAGCGCGAGATGGAAATCGAAGCCTTCCGCAACCAAGAATACTGGTCGGTCAAAGCCGTGCTTGAGAACCCACGCGGCGTGGCCTACGAGGCGCGCCTCACGATGCTCGCTGGTGAAAAGCTGGAGAAATTCAGCATCGCCAACGCGACCCAAGCCGAATTGGCCGTGCAAGCGATCAACAGCCGAGATTTGACCGTGCACATGGTCGAAGCGAAACCCGGCTCACGCAACCCCTCCCCGCCCTTCATGACCTCGACCTTGCAGCAAGAAGCCAGTCGCAAATACGGCTTCGGCGCGCGGCAAACCATGTCGGTCGCACAGCGTCTTTACGAGGCGGGCCTTATCACCTACATGCGGACCGACGGCATCGACATGGCGCCAGAGGCCGTGGTTGCATCGCGCGACGCGATTGCCGCGAAGTTTGGTAAGGACTACCTGCCCACAGAGGCCCGCGTCTATAAAAACAAGGCGAAAAACGCGCAGGAAGCTCACGAATGTGTGCGCCCGACCGATCTTATGGTCTCGATGGAAGACGCGAATATCTCGGACGCCGACCAGCGCAAGCTATACGATCTGATCTACAAGCGCACGATCGCCAGCCAAATGGCCGCCGCCCGTTTTGAGCGCACGACTGTTGATGTCGGCTCCAAAGACGGTCAAGTCATGCTGCGTGCGAACGGCCAAGTGCAGCTATTTGACGGCTTCCTCGCGGTTTACGAGGAAGGCCGCGACGACAGCACGGACGAGGACGACAAGAAATTACCGCAGATCAATCAAGGCGAAGTTGCCAAAAAGGCCTCCGTCGATCCAGAGCAGCATTTCACCCAACCGCCGCCCCGCTACACCGAGGCGACGCTGGTCAAGCGCATGGAAGAACTGGGCATTGGTCGTCCGTCGACATATGCGTCCATCGTCACCACGATTCAGGATCGCGGCTATGTCGAGAAAGACAAAAACCGCCTGATCCCGCAGGATAAGGGGCGTCTTGTGACGGCCTTCCTGTCGAATTACTTCAACAAATACATCGGTTACGATTTCACTGCCGATCTGGAAAACCAGCTTGATGAAGTGAGCGCGGGCAACGCCGATTACAAAAAGGTTTTGGAGCGGTTCTGGACGGATTTCTCTGCGGCGATTGCCGAGACTGCCGACCTGCGCATCACTGAAGTCCTTGAAAAGATTAACGATGTTCTGGCGCCACACCTCTTCCCGCCATTGGAAGACGGTGGCGATCCACGTCTTTGCCCGAATTGTGGCGAGGGGCGCTTGTCGATGCGCACTGCCCGTTCTGGCGGCGCGTTTATCGGCTGCTCCAGCTATCCAGAATGCAAATATACCCGTCCATTCGGTCCGCCAAACCCAGAAGCGGAAGCCTCCGCTATTCCACCAGAGGGGAAACTGCTTGGCACTGAAGGCGGCGACGAAATCCGTGTATTTAAGGGACGTTTTGGCCCCTATGTGCAGCGTGGCGAAGTCACCGAAGAGAATAAAAAGCCTCCACGCCAGTCCATCCCAAAGGATTGGGAGCCAGAAGATTTGGAGCTTGGACGCGCAGTCATGCTGCTGTCCCTGCCCCGCGAAATCGGCCCGCACCCTGAGGATGGCATCACCGTTTGGGCGAATATTGGCCGTTACGGACCCTATCTGAAGCACGCGCCAAGCACGTCTGATCGTGGCGGTACCAACGCGAACTTAGAGGGGATCGACGACGTTTGGACGGTGGGTATGAACCACGCGGTTGAACTACTTGCTGCGAAGATCGCGAGCCGTGGCGCGCGCGGGCAGGCTTCTGTGCCGATCCATGAGCTGGGCGAACACCCAGAGGCGGGAGGCCCTGTCAACATCTACACGGGCAAATACGGCCCCTATGTGAAATGGGAAAAGATCAACGCGACGATCCCCGACACGATCGAGCCTGCTGACCTGACGATGGCACAAGCCGTTGATCTGATTGATGAACGCGCGGCCAAGGCGGGCAAGAAAAAGCCGGGTGCTAAAAAGGCGGCCCCTAAGAAGAAAGCGGCGGCGAAGAAGCCGGCAGCCAAAAAGCCTGCCGTAAAAAAGGCTGCTGCTAAGAAACCAGCGGCGAAAAAGGCCCCAGCCAAGAAGGCTACAGAGACGGATGACGGCGACGTTATCGAATAGGTTCGCCGCAGCGCAGCACAGTGATTGACATTGCCCGCATCCCCCATCAGGGTTTGCGGGCATTTCATTTCTGGGGAGCCTCATGAAAAAGATTTATCCAAATGCCGCCGCCGCCCTCGACGGGTTGTTGCATGACGGCATGTTCATCGCGGCAGGCGGCTTTGGCCTGTGCGGTATTCCAGAGCTTTTGCTTTCTGCGATCAAAGACGCTGGCACGAAAGACCTCACATTTGCGTCCAATAACGCGGGCGTTGACGACTTTGGCATCGGCATTCTGTTGCAGACCAAACAGGTCAAAAAGATGATCTCGTCCTATGTGGGCGAGAACGCGGAATTCATGCGCCAGTATCTGTCGGGCGAGCTTGAGCTGGAGTTCAACCCGCAAGGCACTTTGGCCGAGCGGATGCGCGCGGGTGGCTGTGGTATCCCCGGTTTTTATACGAAAACAGGCGTTGGTACCGTGATTGCCGACGGCAAAGAACACAAAGATTTCAATGGTGAAACCTACATCATGGAAGAAGGCATCTTTGCCGATCTGGCCATCGTGAAGGCGTGGAAAGCGGATGAGACAGGTAACCTGATCTTCCGCAAAACCGCCCGCAACTTTAATCCACCTGCGGCCATGTGCGGCAAGGTTTGCGTTGTTGAGGTCGAGGAAATCTTGCCAACGGGTTCGCTTGACCCCGACCACATCCACCTGCCCGGCATCTATGTGCATCGCATTATTCAAGGTGATCATGAAAAGCGCATCGAGCAACGCACAGTAAGGAAATCATAATGTGGGATCGTGATCAAATGGCGGCGCGTGCTGCGCTGGAACTCGAAGACGGCACCTATGTGAACCTTGGCATCGGCATCCCGACGCTGGTGTCCAACTACATCCCCGAGGGTGTTGAGGTGACGTTGCAGTCCGAAAACGGGATGTTGGGCATGGGCCCCTTCCCGACCGAGGAAAACATCGACGCTGACCTGATCAACGCGGGCAAGCAGACGATTACCGAACTGCCGCAGACCGCGTATTTCGACAGTGCGCAGTCCTTTGGCATGATCCGTGGCGGCAAGATTGCCATGGCGATTTTGGGCGCAATGGAAGTGGCAGAAAACGGCGATCTGGCGAACTGGATGATTCCAGGTAAACTGGTCAAGGGCATGGGCGGCGCGATGGATCTTGTGGCTGGCGTACGCCGCGTGGTCGTCGTGATGGATCACACGTCCAAGCATGGCGACAGCAAGGTTCTCAAGGCCTGCACATTGCCTTTGACGGGCAAAGCTGTGGTTGACCGCATCGTCACAAACCTTGGTGTTTTGGATGTTGTCGAGGGTGGCCTACGGATCGTCGAGACAGCCGAAGGCGTGACCGAGCAGGAACTGCGCGACGCGACAGAAGCGACAATCGTTTAAGAAAATCGCGGGTCCATCACTTGGGCCCGCGCCTCACCTGTCCCTGATTTTTCGCTCCATCAGACGCTGAAACAGTCGCGGCGACAGGCTATTGATCCACCAAGACAGCATGGCTACCCGCCCGACGGGGATGAAAGCTTTGCCCCTTTCCACCCCGCGCAAGATCACTTCGGCGGCGGCGTTCGTACTCATATAATCCAGCCCATCTTTCGCCGATCCGGGTCTTGCGGTCCCGTCATCGCGCCGCTGCTCGTTGCCGATATTCGTCGCGATAAAGCTGGGGGCCGCGATCATTGTACGCACGCCAGAGGGCGCTTCCTCTGATCTGAGCGAGGCAAAGAAACCTTCTAACGCGTGTTTGGATGCGGCATAGGCCGTGCGATGAAAAAGCGGCGAAAATCCTGCGACAGAGCTAATCGCGAGATGGCTTCCCCTGCTTTTCCGCAAGGGCTGCACAAAATACCGCGCGAAATTCACCGCAGAAAAGTAATTGATTTCAAACACTTTTCGATGCGTAACGTCGTTTGTCTCTATGAGGGCACCAATCTGCGTGATCCCTGCATTATAGACAACCAGATCAACCGAGGGGCGCATTTCGATGACCGTGGCGCTGATTGCAGCCAGTGCATCGCCATCGGTCAAATCGACTTTAATCGGCGTCTGCAATTCATTGTGGGCCAATCCCGTCACGTCGATATCGAGCAGAACCGTGTGATACCCGCGCCCCTGTAGACCAGCGGCCAAAGCACGCCCCAACCCGCCGTTTCCGCCCGTGATCACAGCCGTTTTCACAGGCCCGCCTCGCGGCACCACAGGTCAAACACCTCCGCTGACGTCAGCTCTGGCACATAACCGAATTGCGTTTTGAGCGCATCATTGGCCAACACAGGACGATACTGCAAAAATCGTACCTGCTCTGGGCCGTATTGAGAGAGGCCTAAGGGTTTTGCCACTGCAAGGGCCGCTTTTAAGACCCAAGTAGGCAATCGCAAAATCGGCTTACCCAAACGTGCTGCCAGCTCAGTAACCCCCAACGCCCCATCGCCCGCAACGTTGAAAATTCCAGTAGGGCCATCGGTGGCAGCACGCGCCAAAATCTTGGCGAGGTCTTTTGTCCAAATGAAGACAAAGGGGCTTTCTGCCCCCTGCACAGCCAGCAACTTCTGCCTGCGAAACAACGCCGTGATCTGGTTCTCGGTGCCTGCACCCAGCACGGTGCCCACCCTCAAAACGACCTGCTCAAGTTGCGGCGCGGTCTCGCGGGCTGTGGTCAGCATCTCTTCCACTTGGCGCTTGTGATCGGCGTAGGGGAATTCAGGGTTGCCGCGACATGGATCGCCTTCACGCAATGGCACAGGGTTGTCGGCGTGATAGCCGTAGGCCGCCCCCGAACTTGTCACCACAATCCGCCGAACACCGTGTTTGATCGCGGCCGTCAGCATGTTTTGCGTGCCCGTGACATCGACGGCAAAAGCGGCCTCGCGCCCCATGCCTTTGTGCGGTGTCACGATGGACGCCAGATGAACGATCACGTCTGGTCGGACCTGTGCGATCACACGGTCTGGGTCGTCGCGGGTCACATCCATGCGGTGGAATTCAATGCCGTCAGGCAGACCCTTATTGGTCAGATCCGTAGCAATCACGTTTTGCCCCGTCATCTCGGCCAACAGCGCGCGGCCGATCATGCCTGCGGCCCCTGTAATCAAAATGCGGGTCATCGTGCGGCCTTTGAGCGGGACATCAGCGTGGCAACTATGATCCCCGAAATTGCGTGCCAAATACCCCAGAATGCGGCGACAATGGCCATGCCACCCAGCCCACCAAAGAAGGTAAAGATCAGCACAAGGCCAAGACCGGAGTTCTGGATGCCCGTCTCGATTGTAACCGCACGACGGTCAAAATTGGAAAGCTTAGCGAGTGTCGAAATCGCGTAGCCCCCACAAAAAGCCAGCGCATTGTGAGCAATCACGAGACCCGCAATAACGCCTGCAAAATCAAGAAAGTAGCTCCAGTTCGCCGCAATCGCCAACACGACAAACGCCACAAAAATACCCATTGAAAGCCACTGCAATGGCTTGCGTAATCTGGCGGTCAGGGCTGGCTTTTTCGCATTGAGCAAGACCCCAAGGATCAGCGGCAAGATCAACATGAACCCCACAGTGATCGCCACGGACATGGGGTCAATCGCGGTGTCTTGCAGGATCGCGCGGGTCGGCGCATAGAGCCTGCCCCAGAGCGCGATATTGAGCGGTGTGAGGAAAATCGCAGCCACCGTCGCGATGGCGGTCATCGAGACGGAAAGCGCCGCATTTCCACCTGCACGCTGGGTGATAAAATTCGAGATATTGCCCCCCGGACAGGCGGCAACAAGGATCAGGCCCAGCGCGATGGAGGCCTGCGGCGTAGTGGCGAGGATGAGAAAGAACGTCAGAACGGGCAGCACGACGAACTGCGAGAACAGTCCAACAAGCACGGGTTTTGGTGCACGCAGCAACCTGCGGAAATCGTCTGGCATCAAGTCAATCGCGACCGAGAACATGACCACCGCGAGAATGCCGTTGAGCAGCAGCGAATTGGGGCTGAAATTCAGGGCGACATCATCATTCATGCTTTGCCCCCTTTCAAAGCGTCGATCCACTTACCCACGGCACGGCGGTAAGTCGCTTTGTCAACGTAATAGGCCATCCGCGCGAGCTTTAGGTAGTTCATACCGCCTGTCGCACGGTCAAATCCGAGAGCTTTTTCGTCCTTGAGCGCCTTAGCAGCCAAGCCTCCTGTCCGCAGTCCTTTGAGGTATCGGACGACCATTTCGGCTTGCTCATGACGTCCCTGCCAGCCCAAACCACTCGCCTCGACCATGCCCAAAACGCAGATATCATCGCGGGTCGGATGCAGCGCGTTCAGATACAGATGCGGCGCATAGCCTTGCCAGTTTAGCAGCTCTTTGTCGACGAAGGGGTAATGCAAACGATACCCCGTCGCGGCCAAAATCATATCGTAGTCGGTGCTTGTGCCATCGACGAAGTGCACAGTCTTGCCGTCCGGTCGCGCGATATCAGGGCGCACGGCCAGATCGCCGTGGCCAGCGTGATAAAGCACGAGGGAATTGACCACAGGGTGGCTTTCGTAAAGCAGGTAATCAGGTTTCCGGAAACCATATTTCTGCGGGTCGCCGACAAACCATTTCAGGATCATCGCATCGACCCTGCGCTTGAGCCACATCGGCAATTTGATCGCCCCGCCCATCGTGTCTGCTGGTCTACCAAACACATATTTGGGCACAAAATAGTAACCGCGCCGCATCGACAAATCGCAGGCAGCACCGTGGTGGACAGCATCCACCGCAATGTCACAGCCAGAGTTGCCAGCACCCACGATCAGCACGCGTTTGCCGTCGAACTGACTGGCGGATTTATAGGCCGAGGAATGGATCAACTCACCAGTATACTCGCCTTTGAACGTGGGCATATTTGGTTCCGTGAGCGTGCCATTGGCGATCAGCACGCCCGCATAAATCGCCGCGTGCTCGCCTGTTGCGTCGCGCCACGACACGCGCCAACCGTCGCCGTCATTGCCGATAGGTTCAATGCGCAGAACTTCGGCCCCGAATTTATAGTGTTGGTAGAGGCCAAAATGAGCCGCGAACTCTTGAAAATACCGCTTCAATTCGCGGTGCGACGGGTATTCGGCCACCTCATCGCGCATCGGAAAGTCGGCAAATTCGGTCATCCGTTTGGACGAAATCAAATGCGTACTGTCATACATTGTCGACAGGGGCCCATCGATATCCCACAGCCCCCCAACGTCTGAGTTCAGCTCAAAGCCCTGAAATGCTATGCCTTGCTCGACCAATAGCTTTGCTGTGGCAAGACCCATTGGCCCTGCCCCGATCAACGCATACTGCGCGGATGTGTCTGTCAAACTGGCCTCCCTCAGTGTCCTTCCATAACATACTGAACAATCGTTCAGTTCATTGCGAGAACAATTTGAGCGGGCTAGATGCGGAAGATAGGTTGCAACATGCGCGGGATCAGAGACGTGAACCGCAAAGGCGCATCTGCTGCGGCAAGGCAGATACACGCAGGACCGACATTCGCCGTTGGTGTATGCTCCAGATCGTCAAAAGCGACCTCGACGTCACCGACGCCAAAGCGACCTGTTTCATCGCTAAAACTCCCCTGCAATACCAGGGTCAGCTCCATACCGCTATGGCTATGGTCAGGCATCGCGCGCCCGGCAGGAATATACAACAGCCGCACCGACCCTGTATCGTCCGCAGACAAAATGCTTTGTCGCACGCCCATGCCCAGCGATTTCCAACGTGGTGGCTTGCCTTTCAGCGCCGCCATGACGGGGCTGGGGAAAATGCTTGAGCGGGCATAAGTGATTTCGGGCGCGGGCTCGTCATCAAGGCGGTCCAAAATGGATGCCTTAAGACCACCCGAGCAAGCCGCCTGCGCGCCTGCCTCCATCACGGCCCCACCCACAGTTTGATGGGCCAAAAGTGCGGCGCGGCACTCAATGCACATCGAAACATGTGCAGCGACGACAAGCGCAAATGGTTGCGCCAGATTGCCAGAGGCATATGCCGCCAAAAGCGCGTCGGATGTATGGTGATTGATTGCGGTCATTGCTCTCGCAGTCCTTTTAAGTCGTGGCGAAGTCGTTCTAGTCCAAGGCGGATACGTGATTTCACGGTCCCCAAGGGCAAGCCCGATTGCGCAGAAATTTCTTGGTGTGTCAGTTCGCCCAGATAGGCTTGTTCGATTATCGCCCGTTGATCGGGAGTGAGCTTGGCCAGTGCCGCCTTCAACTGTGCCGCGTCTTGTTCGACGGCCAAAATCTGGCTCGCGTCGATTTCGTCGGTTTCGGGCAGTTTCAACTCTTCTGGAACAGGGCGCCGTTCCTTGCGTATCACGTCGATCTGCCGGTTGCGGGCAATCTGATAAATCCATGCCGAGACTTGAGCACGGTGCGGGTCAAACAGATGCGCCTTGCGCCAAACTGTCAGCATCACATCTTGCACGATGTCCTCGGCCTGAGCCCCATTGGTGCCAGACCGCATAATGAACCCCTTCAGCCTTGGTCCAAAGAAATCAAACAGCGCACCAAAAGCAGCACGGTCACGCCCATCGCGCACCGCAAGCATCCACACCGTCTGCTGGTTCATCTCTGCGGATGGTTCCACGGGATGCATATCCTTTCGAGGCGGCGCGTAAGCGCGTCCGACGTCTTTTAAATTGATCAAGTCTGTGTGCATCATACCTCTATTACGGCGCAATACGAAAGTTGGATCATAAGTGATCCGAATTATTTCTCGCCACGTAATCCTTTTGAAGTCGACAGAGGAAACACAATGACATTTGCCCCCCGCCCCATTCAGCCACAGCGTATCGCCATCATTGGCGGCGGCATTTCGGGTATGGCCTCTGCTTACTTACTGGCCAAGCATCACGATGTAACCTTGTTTGAGGCTGCCCCAGATTTGGGTGGGCATGCGCGCACGGTGATCGCGGGTATCAACGGAAATCAGCCTGTCGATACAGGGTTTATCGTGTTCAACTACGCCAACTATCCGCATATGACGCGCATGTTCCAAGACCTCGACGTGCCTGTGATCAAAAGCGATATGAGTTTCGGCGCTTCGATCAATAACGGCGAGGTTGAATACGCCTTACGCGATTTTGGCTCGCTGACGGCGCAAAAGCGGAACCTTCTGCGCCCCGGTTTTTACGGAATGCTGCGCGATATTGTGAAGTTCAACACGAAGGCCGAAAGTCTCGCCACAGACGACAGTCTAACGATTGGCGAATTGATGGATGACCTCAAGCTGGGTGCATGGTTCCAGAAATATTACTTGATGCCGCTGTCAGGTGCGATCTGGTCGACGCCCCCTGCAGAAATCCGCAGCTTCCCCGCCCGCGCTCTTTTACAATTCTTCCGCAACCACGCCTTGCTTAGTCCATCTGGTCAGCATCAATGGTGGACGGTTGAGGGCGGCTCGGTATCCTATGTACGCAAATTAGAGGCGCATCTGACCCAATCGGGCGTGCGTATCCTCAAGGACACGCCTGTTCAAAACGTCGCCCGCGACGGGAGCCAAAGCATTGTGTCCAGCAAGGCAGGCCCTTTCCCCGCCTTTGATCAAGTCATCTTTGCCTGTCATTCTGATCAGGCTTTGACCCTTTTGGAACGCCCCACGGTACAAGAGCACGCTGCCCTTTCCGCGATCCGTTTCCAAGACAACGAGATGGTGTTGCACCGCGACATATCCCAAATGCCCGCCCGCAAAAACTGCTGGTCGAGCTGGGTTTATAAATCCGACACCACGCGGCCGGAGCCCACAATTGGCGTCACCTATTGGATGAACCGTTTGCAAAACATACCCGAGACAGACCCGCTGTTTGTCTCGCTGAACCCGTCCACGCCTGTGCCAGACCATCTGATCTACGACCAGAAAACATTTGCCCATCCCGTGTTTGACCTCGCAGCCCTTAAGGCGCAGCGGCACCTCACCGACATGCAAGGCCAGAACAACACATGGTTCGCGGGCGCTTATACACGCCACGGTTTTCACGAGGACGGCTTTGCCAGCGCGGTCCGCATCGCGCGGCAGATGGAAAGCCAGTTCACATGAGTTTTGCCCCCGAATATGTCGCGGGTACCACGACCCACGCAAGGCGCGGGGCGATACAGAACCGTTTTAGCTACAACGTTGATTTTGTGCTTATTGACCCCGAAGCCAATGAAACGGGTCCGCGCCTATTCTCGCGCAATGCCCGCAATCTGGCCGCCGTGCACGATATTGACCATGGCGGACTGCTTGGGCAAGGGCGCGGGGCCGCTTGGGCGCGGGGCGTTTTTGCGTCCCACGGCATTATCGCGCCATCTCTACGCCTTCTGACGCAGCCACGCTTTGCAGGGTTCACATTCAACCCCGTCAGTTTTTGGCTGGCGATGAAAGACGGCGCACTTGTGGGCGTGATTTCCGAGGTCTCAACCCCCTTCGGTGACCGCCACTCCTACATCAGCCACCTGCCCGATTTTGGCCAAATCAACAAGATCGATAGGCTGGCAGCAACCAAGCTTTTGCACGTCTCTCCGTTCCAAGATGTGGCGGGCGATTATGCGTTCCGCTTTGACGTCACGCCTGCACAGATTACGATCCAAATCTTGCACACCAACGCGGCCGAGGGCGTATTCGCCGCGCTTGAAGGCCCACGCACACCACTCACGAACCGTGCCATAATTCGCGCAGTATTGCGTCGCCCGTTTGGTGGCCTACGCACACTCGCACTTATTTATTGGCAAGCGCTCAAGCTGCGGCTTAAAGGCGCGAAATACCGCAACCGTCCCACTCCACCCAAAACCGAGGTTTCCTAATGCTCTTTCTCACCAAACGCGTGAAGCACGATTTTCTTGAGGCTTGCGAGCACATTCAGCAAGGCAGCTTTCGGCTCCGCACTCCCGAGGGCGAGGTGTTTGACTTTGGCCAAGGCTGCCCGCAAGCCGAAATGACAATCCGCGATTGGTCCGTCGTGACGGCCATCGCCGCGCGTGGCGATATCGGCTTTGGAGAAACCTACGTCGCAGGCCTCTGGGACACGCCGTCGATCATGGATTTGGCGACAGTCGCGCTGCACAACTTCGATCAGTTCGAAGGTTTTGCTTATCCCGACTTTTGGAACAACCTGAAATATAAGGTCGTGAACCGCATCCTGCGGGCCAATTCGGTCAAAGGCTCCTCACGCAATATCCGCGCCCATTATGACGTCGGCAACGAGTTCTACCAGCTCTGGCTCGACGAAAGCATGACATATTCATCGGCGCTTTTTGCGAAAGGCGACACCGACCTCGCACGTGGCCAATACCGCAAATATGATCGCATTCTCAACCGCTTAGGCGATGGCGAGCGGGTGCTGGAAATCGGCTGTGGTTGGGGCGGCTTTGCCGAACGCGCGGCCAACACAGGCCGTCATGTCACAGGCCTGACCATCTCGCCTAGCCAGAAAGGCTATGCCGACGCCCGCCTTGATGGGCGTGCCGACATCCGCCTGCAAGACTACCGCAAGGCCGACGGCAAGTTCGACAGTATCGTGTCCATCGAGATGATCGAAGCGGTCGGCGAAAAGTTTTGGCCGACCTATTTTGGCACGCTGAAATCGCGCCTCGCAGATAACGGCACTGCGATGATCCAGGCGATCACCGTGCCTGATTCCTACTTCGATATCTACCGTAACACCTCCGACTACATACGCCACTACACCTTTCCGGGTGGCATGTTGTTGTCGGATGCAATCATTGCTGACCAAGCCCGCCAAGCGGGGCTTGTGGTCAAAAATAACCATGCATTCGGTCAAGATTACGCCGTGACCTGTGCAACATGGGCCACGCGTTTGGACGAGAAAGCCGACAAAATCCGCAAGCTTGGCTACGGCGAAGAGTTCATGCGTAACTGGCGCTATTATCTCTCGGTTTGCGCGGCCTCTTTTGCGGCCAGCCAAACCGACGTGGTGCAAGTGGAATTGACCCATGCGTAAGCGCATCTGGATCATAGGGGCCAGTGACGGCATCGGTGCCGCCCTTGCCCGCGCTTGGGCGAAAGAGGACGTGGACCTCATCCTTTCGGCGCGATCCGAGGATAAACTGACTGCCCTTGCGTCCGAGATTGGCGGCGCCGAAGTCATAGCCATCGACGTCGCGGACCGTGCCAGCGTTAATGCGGCAGCGGCCCAAATCACCACGCCGCTTGATTGCATCGTACATCTGGCCGCCACTTATGATCCGGGCAAAATAGCGGAAGTGGACCCAAACACGGCTGGGCAAATCGTGACTGTGAACCTCACAGGCACATTCCACATCGCGCAAATAGCACCACCTTTGTTGCGCAAAGGCGGACAGTTGGCGATTTGCGGGTCTGTCGCGGGCTACATCGGTTTGCCGCAAGGGCAGATCTATTCGGCGACCAAAGCGGGCGTGATCAACCTCACGGAATCTCTCGCCGCTGAACATGCGGGCCAAATCGACGTGCGCCTCATTAGCCCTGGTTTCGTTGATACCCGCCTGACAAAACGCAACGATTTCACCATGCCCGCCCTCATTACCCCCGAAATTGCAGCGGCTGAGATTATCAAAGGGCTGGGCAAACGCGGCTTTGAAATCAACTTCCCAAAACGGCTCACTTGGGGTCTCAAACTGCTTAGCGCACTGCCCTATTGGGCCGCTCTGCCTCTTACCAAACGCCTTTCGCGCTAACCACAAAGGAAACTCCGAAATGAAAATTCTCATTCTCTACCTCGCAACCGTCGTGGTTTTCTTAGTGCTTGACGCGATTGGCCTTCGCACCATCGTGAAACCCGTGTTTGACCGTCATATCTCCGCGCTTTACGCCGATCCGTTCCGCGTCGTGCCTGCGCTAATATTTTACCTCGGCTATGTTGCAGGCATATTGTATTTTGTCTCCGCCCCTGCGCTGCGCAATGGCGATCCGGTGGCCGCCTTGATCGGTGGCGCGTTGCTTGGGCTTTTGGCCTATGGCACTTATGAATTCACCAATTATGCGACCCTACGCGATTGGACCGCAGAACAGGTCGCTGTCGATACGCTTTGGGGAGCCGCTTTGACTGGGGTGTCCGCTTGGGCAGGGGTCATGATTGCGCGGGCAGTCGGCTAAGCCTCTGGCGAGACCGCAGTCGCCTTTATGATCGCGTAAATTTCCATGCCTACTTTGAGGTGCATCTCATGTGCACTTGCGGTGGTGATCCGCGCGAGCAATGGCGAAGCCCCCGCCTGAAGGCCCACCGCGACGCCTGTTCCGGCCTCGTCCAGCGCCGTAATCGTGACAGGCAAAATGTTGCGGGCTGAAATACCCTTCGGCCGCTCAACCGCCAAAATCACGTCTTGAGCAGGGATGCGCAGCCGCACGTTTTGCCCCACAGCGCCGAGCACCTTTGGCAAGACAATGTCCCCGCCATCAAAGGAAAGCCGCGTCAACCCGCCCGCCTCGTCGTGGTTTACGACGGTCGCCGCCAAAACCGCCCCTGCATCGCGTGCACCCAGCAGTCCAACTGCTTCGGGGTGTGCTAGAACAGCGCCCATCGGCCCCGCTCGCACCACGCGCCCAGCCTCCATAATCACGATAGTAGTGGCGAGCCGCGCGACCTCACTCATGTCGTGGCTGACGTAAATCATCGGCACGTCCATCTCGTCGCGCAAGCGTTCCAGATAGCTCAGGATCTCGGTCTTGCGTGGGGCATCAAGTGCGGCCAATGGTTCATCAAGCAACAATAGCGCGGGCTTGCTCATCAGCGCACGGCCTAGCGCCACGCGGCTTTTCTCGCCGCCTGATAGCGCCTTAGGAAAGCGGTTCATCAGCGCCCCAAGCCCAAGCAATTCAACAATTTTATCTGAATCATGCGCCCCGCCATAGGCGAGGTTCTTTGCCACTGTCATATGCGGAAACAGCCGCGCATCTTGGAACACAACGCCCAAGTTGCGCTTGTGCACGGGCACGGCCGTTAGGTCGCGCCCATCCACTACAATACGTCCCGCATCAGGCCGCATCAGCCCCGCAATCGCGTTGATCACAGATGTCTTTCCAGACCCAGAACGCCCGAAAATCGCGGTCACGCCGCGCGGCGCTTCAAAACCCACATCAAGGGCGAAATCGCCTAACCGCTTTTTGATCTGCACAGAAATCATCGCGCCACCATCCGCCGCGCCAACCACTCAGAGGCGACCAATGCCCCCATCGCCAAGGCCACCGAGATGCTGACCAGAACGATCACATCGCTCTCTTGGTTTGGCACTTGTAACAGACCGTAAATCGCTGAAGGGATCGTTTGCGTCTGCCCTGGGATCGCGGCGACAAAGGTGATCGTCGCGCCAAATTCGCCCAAGGCTTTGGCGAACCCCAAGACGGCGCCAGCCAGTATCGCCGGCATCACAAGTGGCAGCGTGACCGTGCCAAACACCCGCGCGCGGCTGGCGCCCAATGTGCGCGCCGCGTCCTCTAACCCTGCGTCCACCGCCTCGAACCCTAGCCTGATTGCGCGGACCATGAGCGGGAACCCCATGATCGCGGCGGCCAAGGCAGCGCCCGTCCAGCGGAATGCAAGCGTGATCCCGAACCAATCATACAGAAACCCGCCAACGGCCCCCTGTTTGCCGAACACGATCAGCAGCAAATACCCCGTCACCACAGGCGGCAAAACCAGCGGCAAATGCACCAATCCATTCAGCAGCCCATGCCCGCGAAACTGTTTGCGGGCCAAAACATGCGCGACCCAAATCGCCAGCGGCAGGGCACAGATCGTGGCGACTGCCGAGACCTGAAGCGACAGGAAAACCGCCTGCCACATCATTGGCTTGGCGCCCGAAAGCCGAAGTCTGCCAAGATCGCTTGGCCTTGCTCGCCTTGCAATGCATCCCAAAACGCCGCCGCCTCTGGCCTGTCTGACACCAGCCCACCAACATATCGGATCACGGGATGGCTTGTGTCAGGGAACCGCGCCACGATACGCACCGCGTCGCTGGCCGCCACATCAGTGGCATAGGTCACGCCGTAAGGCACCTCGCCACGCGCCACCAAAACCAGCGCCGCGCGGACGTTATCAACCTCAGCCAAATGGTCTTTCACACTGTCCCAAATGCCAAGAGCTTCCAACCCGGCCTTGCCGTAAATCCCCGCAGGCACGGCGTTGACCGCCCCAATTGCTAAGCGGTCCGCCCCCAATGCAACGGGTAAATCCGCGAGCAGCAGATCAGGCGCATCCACGCCCCCAATCAGCACCAATTCATTGCTCGCGAAATCGGCGGCGCCGTGCACGGCGCCCGCCAAGTCTTCCAACCAATCGGCATTGGCGAGCAATACAACATCAGCAGGTGCACCTTGCATCACCTGACGGGCCAAAGTGCCGCTGCCGCCGTAGGACACCACGACGTCACCCATCTCTGCGGCAAGCGCGTCAATCGGTTCCTTCAGGCTCGCGGCAGCAAAGACCACAACAGGTTCGGCCACAGCCGCACCCGTCCACATTGCCATCACTGCCGCCCAGATAAATCTCATGGGGCTGTTATCGGGTGGCGCGGCAAATCTATCAAGCAGATTGCAACAGTTATCACATTGGCTAACTATTGATCGCTTGCCCCCTAGCGCCCAACATGAAAACCTAGAAAAAACACGCTCTTGGACGAAACGATGCCCAAACTGCCGAAGAAACCTGTTCCATTAAAACTCCGCAGTGGCGGCAAGACCGACGTGCGTGCGCAATTGGCGGCGCTTTGCTATCGCTACAAGGGCGATAAATTGCAGGTGTGTTTGGTCACAACCCGCAATACGGGCCGCTGGATCATGCCGCGCGGTTGGCCCACTCATAAAAACACCCCCGCCCAAGGGGCCGCGATTGAGGCCTATGAAGAGGCGGGCGTCAAAGGCATAGCACACCCCAATTCCATTGGTGCGTATAGCTATGACAAGCCGATGGGCGATGGGGTCATGCCCGTGATGGTCGTCGTCTATGCGATCCGTGTGACGGAAACCAAAAAGGTCTGGCCTGAAAAGAAAGAACGCAAGCGCAAGTGGATGTCACCCAAAAAGGCGGCGCAACATATGGACGAACTTGGTGCGCGGCAAATCGTGGCGCGGTTTGATCCATCAAGCTTAGACATTGCACCCAGCCCAGCATGATCTATCTTTAGCCCATGATCAGATTTACCCTCTCCTGCGAAAACGCCCATAGTTTTGAATCGTGGTTCAAATCCAATGAGGCTTGCGACGAGTTGATGACCAAAGGTTTGCTCAATTGCGAGACCTGCGGGTCTACCACTATTCGCAAAAGCCTGATGACGCCCTCTGTGGCACTCAAAAGCCAAGTTCAGACGCCGATTGAAAAGCTGCGCCGCGAGGTGGAGGCCAATTCCGAATACGTCGGGACCAGCTTTGCCAAACGCGCCCGAGAAATGCACGAGGGCACAACCCCCGACAAACCGATCTATGGCGAGGCCAATGCCGCCGAGGCCAAGGCCCTGATCGCCGATGGCATTCCTGTGCTGCCTCTGCCCTTCATTCCGACCAAAAAGGTGAACTAAATGACCACGTTGATTACAGGAGCCAATCGCGGGATTGGTGCTGCGCTTTTTGACGCCTTCACCGCGTCGGGCGAGAAAACCATCGGCACATCGCGCCAAGACGACGCGCATTTGCCGTTGGATGTGACCAAGCGGTCGTCCCTTGTGGCCCTCGCCGCCGCGCTCAACAAGGCTCCAATTGATACGCTGATCTGCAATGCAGGTGTGCATAACGACAAGAACTTCACGCTTGAAAGTAACTACACCGCCGACATTTGGGCTGATACGTTTGCTGCAAATACGACGGGGGTGTTCTTTACGATCGAAACTCTGCTGCCCCTGATCCGCAAAGCCAAAGCAGGCAAAATTGCGATTATCTCCTCGCAGATGGGATCAAATACACTTGCGACGGGCGGATCCTACGCCTACCGCGCATCCAAGGCGGCCGCACTTAATTTGGGCCGTAACCTTGCCAATGATCTGGCCTCAGAAGGCATCGCGGTCGGCATTTATCACCCTGGTTGGGTCATCACCGACATGGGCGGCCAAAACGCCGCAATCACGGTGGAACAATCTGCCGCAGGGCTGTTTCAGCGCATAAATGCGCTATCCATGGCAACAACAGGCTGTTTTGAGACATGGGACGGCCAACAACACCCCTTATGATCTTGCCCTTGGCCCCGCTTGCCAGTAGGACACGCCCGTAACTTTAGTTAAGGCGAAATCATGCCAACTCTCGTGATGAAATTCGGCGGCACATCTGTTGCCAACATAGACCGCATTGCCCGCGCGGCGAAACGCGTCGCCTATGAGACAGCCAAAGGCTATGACGTGATCGTCATCGTCTCGGCCATGTCGGGCAAAACCAATGAAATGGTGGGCTGGGTGTCAGAGACCTCACCGCTTTATGACGCCCGCGAATATGACGCCGTGGTGTCATCGGGCGAGAACGTGACCGCGGGTCTCTTGGCGCTGCGCTTGCAGGAAATGGATATCCCCGCACGCAGCTGGCAAGGCTGGCAAGTGCCTGTGAAAACCACTTCCGCGCACGCCTCTGCCCGTATCGAAGAAATCCCGACCGATAACATCAACGCGAAATTCGCGGATGGTATGAAGGTCGCCGTAGTCGCAGGTTTCCAAGGCGTGAGCCCCGAGGGCCGGATCACAACGCTTGGTCGTGGTGGCTCTGACACAACCGCCGTGGCCTTCGCCGCCGCATTCGATGCAGAGCGTTGCGATATTTATACGGATGTTGACGGCGTTTACACAACCGACCCACGGATCACATCCAAGGCCCGCAAACTCGACAAAATCTCGTTTGAGGAAATGTTGGAATTGGCCTCGCTGGGTGCCAAGGTATTGCAAACCCGCTCGGTCGAATTGGCAATGCGTTTTAAGGTGCGCCTGCGCGTGCTATCATCATTTGAAGAACCATCGGACGACGCCGGAACGCTCGTCTGCGATGAGGAGGAAATCATGGAATCCAAAGCAGTGGCCGGTGTGGCCTATTCCCGCGACGAGGCGAAAATGACGCTGGTGTCCGTGGCCGATAAACCGGGCATCGCCGCCGCGATCTTTGGCCCGCTCGCTGATGCAGGCGTGAACGTCGATATGATCGTGCAGAACATCTCTGAGGATGGGCGCACCGATATGACCTTCTCCTGCCCCGTTGACCAAGTGCTACGCGCGCAAAAAGCGATGGAAGAGGCGCAGGCCTCGGGTGCGATCAACTATCACGATCTGGTCGCTGACGAAGGTGTAGCCAAGGTTTCTATCGTGGGCATCGGCATGCGCTCCCACGCCGGTGTCGCCGCGAAAATGTTCGCTACCCTGCGCGACGAGAACATCAACATCAAGGTTATCACCACGTCCGAGATCAAGGTCTCCGTGCTGATCGACCGCAAATACATGGAACTGGCCGTGCAAGCCCTGCACGACGCATTTGATCTCGACAAAGCCGCGTGAACATCCCGCGCACCATGTCTGGCGTGGCCTTGATGGGGCACGGCGGGCCTGAGATGCTGGAATGGAATGACAATTTGCCCGTGCCAGAAATTGGCGCGGGCGAAGTGCTTTTAAAGGTGCTGGCTGCGGGCCTAAACAACACCGACATCAACACGCGCACGGGCTGGTATTCCAAATCCGTGACAGGTGCGACAACCGACGACAACATCACCTCCGATGCATCCGACGGCACATGGGACGGCAACGCCCTTACATTCCCGCATATCCAGGGTGCTGATTGCTGCGGCGAAGTTGTGGCCGTGGGCGATAGCGTGGATCCTGCCCGTATCGGCGAGCGCGTGATCGTGCGGACCATGCAGAACTGGGTCGATACTGACGGCAAGAGCAAGGTCATCACACTCGGCTCCGAGCGCCAAGGCGCCTTCGCGCAGTTCATGGCCGCGCGATCCATCGACGCTGTCGCGGTCAACTCCACATGGACAGATATCGAGCTGGCTTCGATCCCTTGCGCCACAACTACCGCGGAAGGCATGTTGCAACGCGCTAACCTCGGCGCAGAAAACGTCCTGATTACAGGGGCTTCTGGTGGTGTCGGCTCGGCCGCGATACAATTGGCCAAACGACGCGGCGCGACCGTTTGGGCAATCACTAAGGCTGATAAAGCCGCGGAACTACGCAAAATCGGCGCCGACCACACCCTTGACCGCGATGAAGCGCTGCCCGAAAACCACTTTGACGTTGTGATTGATCTGGTCGCTGGACCACGCTTTGATGACCTTTTGTGCGCGCTGAAACCAAAGGGCCGATACGTCGCCTCTGGTGCCATTGCAGGCCCGCTCGTCACCCTCGACGTGCGCACGCTCTACCGCAAAGACCTCTCGCTTTTGGGCTCCACCGCCCAACCCGATAACATCATCCATGACGTAATCGGCTATATCGAAAGGGGCGAGATTAAGCCCTTAGTTTCAATAACCTACCCGATGCGTAGTATCAGCGAAGCACAAGCTGCCTTTGCGGGTAAAGCCTATATCGGCAAAATCGTCCTGACCCTTGATCCCTTTGCAACGGACAGACCCTAACCGTAAATAGTGCATCAAATGTCTAATCAGCGCCGTTCTTTGGTTGATCACAATGCGGCGCGACTGCTCAAAATGATGGCGAACAACGGCAAGGATACAACCCTACGCCGCGATTCCTCTTCCACTCCCTCGTCCGCACCCCTAAACTAGAGAAATAGGGAGCAGCCATGCCAGACCGGATCGAAACAGAAAGCCGCAAACTGCTCGGACGCCTGCGCGATGCGTTGGCCGAAAGCAGTGAAGGCCAAGCGCGCCTTGATAAGGTCGTCGGGCTGATCGCCTCGTCAATGCGGGCTGAGGTTTGCTCGATCTATCTGTTCCGCGACGCAGAGACACTTGAACTTTGCGCAACCGAAGGTCTCGACGCGGCCTCGGTGCACCAAACACGGATGCGCATGGGCGAAGGCCTCGTGGGTCGCACTGCAAAATCCCGTTCTGTGATCAACACTGCTGACGCGCCCAATGAACGCGGGTTCCGCTACATGCCAGAAACAGGCGAAGAACGGTATTCGTCGTTCTGCGGCATTCCGATCCAACGCTTGGGCGACGCACTGGGCGTGCTCGTTGTGCAATCCAAAGCGGCCCGTGAGTTTAGCCCCGATGAGGTCTACGCCCTCGAAGTTGTCGCCATGGTTTTGGCTGAGATGACCGAACTTGGCGCATTCGTCGGCGAAGGCGCCGCACTTTCTGCCCGCCACACCCAGCCCGTTCTCTTCAAGGGCACCATCGCGCAAGAAGGCGCGTCCGAGGGCAACGTCTATCTGCACGAACCCCGTGTTGTTGTGACCAACCCGATTTCCGACGATCCCGACATTGAGCTCGCCCGCTTGCGTAGCGGTGTCGAGACATTGCGCGTCGGTCTCGACGATCTGCTCTCTGGCAATGCCAACACGGACGCCGAACAGAAAAAGGTGTTTGAAGCCTACCGCATGTTCGCCAATTCCCGCTCTTGGCTGGCCCGTATGGAGGCCGATGTCGGCAATGGTCTTTCCGCCGAAGCCGCTGTTGAGAAAGAACAATCTCTGGCACGTACGCGCCTCTCTGCCGCAGGCGACGCCTATATGCGCGAGCGTTTGTCGGACCTTGATGACCTCTCGAATCGCCTGTTGCGTATCCTGACGGGGCAAGGGGCAAACACCGACGAACTGCCCGAAAACCCGATCCTCGTCGCTAAAAACATCGGTCCGGGGGAACTTCTGGAATACGGCAAAGCGCTTAAAGGCATCGTGCTGGAAGAAGGCTCCGTCGGCAGCCACGCCACCATCGTCGCCCGTGCTTGGGCCATTCCGCTGGTGATCAACGCCAAGGGAATCACCCGCGAGGCGCTGAACGGTGACACCATCCTAGTGGACGGCGAACAGGGCATCGCGCACCTCCGCCCAGACGAGGACGTTCAAGCCGCCTTCAAAGACAAAATCGCGATGCAGACGCGCGCGCAGGAACGCTATACTTCGATCCGCGACCTGCCCGCCCAATCTAAATGCGGCACTGTGACCGCGCTGCAAATGAACGCGGGGCTTATGGCCGATCTGCCGTCGCTTGATGGATCTGGCGCCGAAGGCGTGGGCCTGTTCCGTACCGAACTCCAGTTCCTCGTGCGCAACAAGATGCCGCAGCGGGCGGAGCTTTCCACGCTTTACCGCCGCGTTCTTGATGCCGCAAAGGGCAAGCCTGTCGCCTTCCGCACCCTTGATATCGGCTCTGACAAAGTGTTGCCCTACATGAAGGCCAACGACGAGCCGAACCCTGCGATGGGTTGGCGTGCGATCCGTGTCGGTCTCGACAAACCGGGTGTGCTGCGGATGCAATTGCAGGCGCTGATCCGTGCGGCCAATGGTGGTCCGCTCTCGGTCATGTTCCCCTTCATCGCGCAATATGACGAGTTCAAACAGGCCAAGGCCGAAATGGACAAGGCTATGGCCCGCGAGACAATCCTTGGCCACCCGTTGCCGTCAAAGCTGCGCGTGGGGGCCATGTTGGAAACGCCGTCCCTCGCCTTTGCACCAGATGCATTCTTTGAAGAGGTCGATTTCATCTCTGTGGGTGGCAACGATCTCAAGCAGTTCTTCTACGCCGCCGACCGTGAAAACGAGCGCGTTCGCAAGCGGTACGACACCCTGAACCCCGCCTTCCTGACTTTCCTCAAATCAATCGCGGATCGTTGCGCAAAATATGACACGCCGCTGTCGTTTTGTGGTGAAGACGCAGGCCGCCCAATCGAGGCACTCTGCTTTGCCGCCATCGGGTTTAAAACGCTCTCTATGCGCCCCGCCTCTGTTGGACCCGTCAAACACCTGTTGCGCCGCGTTGACCTCAATGAGGTCCGCGAGATCATTGACGCCTCTATCACTGCAGGCGACAGCTCCGTGCGCCGCGCCGTCGCCGATTGGCTTGTCTATCAGGTCTAGTTGCGGGTCACGGGGGGCTGGCTCTCGGCCAACAGTCGGTGAAACGCGTCGAGAACAACCGCTTCGCCGTGATCGCGCGCCAATTTACGCAGGCCAAAATGCACATGCGCCATAGCGACATAGTAATCCGTAAAGGCGTAATTCGTGCCCGCACCCGCCGCCGCACCCAAAATAGGTACGGCTTGAGACGCCAGCTTTTGCGTCAAAACCGTTGCGAATCGTGGGGCGACCTTGCTCAGCAACCCATGCACCGCAGCGCCGGTCAGCCCAACACGCGCCGAGAAAAACGCGGTGTCGATCCCGTCGTCACTCTCAGTCGGACCACCCGCACCAAACACCGCAAGGCATTGTAATCGTGTCTCGGCACTCAGTGGATCTTCACCGTATTCCGCCGCAACGCCCTGCACTGCACGGAAAATCACGGTCGTCGCAATCGGCAATTCCATCAGGGCCGTGGGCAATCCACCCAAGCCGCCAAGCCCGCCAGATACAGCACTCAAAACCTTGTGCATGCGGTCGGTGCCGCCGTAACTGCCCCTAGAGCGGCTAGCAGCCTCATAGCTGGCCTCAAGCGCCTTGCGGGCTGCCACATCAATCTGCGCACGCGCGCCTTTGGGCAGCATTTTCAAACTGCCCTCAACCTGACCGCCGACGAAATTTATCGCCTTCATCATCACGCCATTTGCACGACGTTGACGGGTGACAAGCAACGCCACCTCGCGGGTTGCGTCCTCTGTCAGGGCTTCAGATGGGGTCAGTTGAGTATCCATCATTCATAAATGGGCAGGCAGGTGCTGGTTTTCAATCCGTCCACTTTTCAACATCGCCGCGCACGCTGTCCCAAGCACCCGTGCGCAAGGACAGCGCCAAAATACGGTCTGGGTTTGTTGGCGGCGGCATTTCCACCCCTTCAATCTGAGCAAAACCAAAGCGACCATAATAGGGCAAATCACCCACAAGCAAAACACGGTCCCAATCCCGCTTGCGCGCCGAGGCCAAACTGCGGTGCAACAGCATCGCAGCCAACCCTTCGCCTTGACGGGTCGGGTGCACTGCGACAGGGCCAAGCAAGGCCACGGGGGCGCCACCTACCTTCACAGGCCAATAGCGGATAGCACCTGCTAATATGCCTTCGCCATCACGCGCAGTCAGGCACAGCGGCGCAATCGGCTCGATCTCATCGCGCAAACGATAAGACGACAGCGCCGTGCGCCCAGGCGCAAAGCAAAGGTCATATAACGCCTCGACTTCCCACCAATCATTCACCGCCTCTTGGGCCATAATAATTGTCTCAGTTTGCATAGGCTGGTTGCTTCTGATCATTTGCATAGTCAAAAGGGTAACCGCTGAACCCCGCGACGAAAAGGCAAAATATCATGTTTTATCAACCAAAAGACGGGCACGGACTGCCTCACAACCCGTTCAACGCAATCGTAACCCCCCGCCCGATCGGCTGGATCGGGACGCGTGGTGCTGATGGCACCGATAATCTAGCACCTTACTCCTTTTTCAACGCGGTCGCCTATGAGCCACCGCAAGTTATGTTTTCATCGACCTCGGCCAAGCCCGACCGTGACGGCACCAAAGACAGTGTCGCCAATATCCGCGAGACAGGTGTATTTTCTGTAAACGTGGTTTCATTTGCACTGCGCGACGCGATGAACCAATCGGCTGGTCCGTGGAACAAGGAAACAGACGAATTCACCCTTGCAGGGCTAGAAAAATCACAGTGCCACACCATTGACGCCCCACGCGTCACGCTCTCCCCCGCCACTTTAGAATGCAAAGTAAGCCAAATCATCACACTGGAAGGCGCTCACAACATCGCGGTTTTCGGCGAAGTTATCGGTGTGCATATGCGTGATGACTGTATGACAGACGGCATGTTTGATCTGTCCAAAGTCACGCCCCTCGCGCGCCTAGGCTACCATGACTACACGGCCGTCCGCGAGATATTCTCTATTTCGCGCCCCAGCTAAGGTGCCAATTGCGCCATAAAACCGCCTTACCTGTGGTTAACAAAGCAGTCACATTTGTCCACCACAGGTATTTTCAACGATGACTTTACGCGCAACCAACATCCTCGGATTTCTCGGCCTCTTTCTAATCGCAGGCACCCTTTACGCGTGGGGCCAGCCTCCCATCTGCACCTGCGGCGAAGTAAAGCTTTGGGTTGGCACGATTTTCAGCAGCGATGACTCGCAACATATCGCCGATTGGTACACGCTTAGCCACATTCTTCACGGTGTGCTTGTGGCACTGATCGGGCGGCTCTTGTTCCCGAAACTAGCCTTCAAAATGCTTCTGCTCGTGGCGATTGTCACTGGCGTTGGGTGGGAAATCATTGAGCATACTGAATTCGTCATGGCCGCCTATCGCACCACGACGATCAACATGGGCTACCACGGCGACAGCGTAATCAACGCGGTTGCAGATTACATTTGGATGATGGGAGGCTTCTTCTTGGCGGTGCGTTTGCGGACGCTTTACATCTTCATCCTGATCGCCGTGCTAGAGCTTTCAGCCGCCTTGATCGCCCGTGAAAGCTTTGTTCTCAGCACCATCATGTTGCTCTATCCAATCGATGCAATTGAGACTTGGCAGCAAGAATCAAACCCGAGCAAATCATAAAAAAACCGCTGCACTCAGCAATGGGTGCGGCGGTTTCTTCTATCTTGCTGGGGCTTAATGGCTACCCAAAATCCCAGTTTTCACGCCATAGTCAGCGGCGATCTCGTAATCAGGATCGTCGTCGCTATCAATCATCAAGTGACCTGCCTTGGACAACAGCATGTGGCAATCACGGCTGAGGTGGCGCAGTTGAATACGCTTGCCCGCAGCTTCATATTTGCCCGACACGGCCTCGATGGCTTGCAGTGCAGATTGGTCCGCAACGCGGCTCCCTGCAAAGTCGATGATGACCAAATCAGGGTCGGTGTCGATCTCGAACAGCTCCCCGAAACCATCAGATGAGCCAAAGAACAGCGGCCCGTTGATCTTATAAATCTTGGACCCATCAAGCAGCTCTGTGTTCGCATAAATCCGCTTTGCGTTGCTCCAAGAATAGGCCAGCGCAGAGACGATCACACCGACGACCACAGCCGTTGCAAGGTCGGTCATCACGGTCACGATGGTCACAAGGATCGTCACGAATGCGTCCATCGGCGGCACTTTCGCGAGGATTGTGAGCGAGTTCCAAGCGAAGGTCCCGATCACCACCATGAACATCACACCCACCAAGGCGGCCAGCGGAATTTGCTCAATCAAACCAGAGGCAAACAAGATGAAGCTCAGCAAGAATAGCGCGGCGACAACACCCGCAACACGCGTACGTCCGCCTGATTTCACGTTGATCATCGATTGCCCGATCATCGCACACCCGCCCATGCCGCCAAAGACGCCAGTGACCGTATTCGCGATACCTTGCGCCACACATTCTTGGGACGCACCGCCACGCTTGTTGGTCATTTCACCCACAAGGTTCAGCGTCAAAAGGCTCTCGATCAACCCAATCGCCGACAGGATGAGCGAGTATGGCAGGATGATCATGAACGTCTCCCACGTGAACGGCACAGCAGGAATATGGAACGGCGGCAAACCACCCTCGATGGACGCCAGATCGCCAACGCGTGGCACATCAAGGCCAAAACCAATCACAATCGCGGCCACAATCCCGATCCCTGCAAGTGGTGCAGGAATAATCGCCGTGATCCGTGGCATGACCCAAATGATAAACATCGTCAGCGCCACAAGTGCGAGCATCAGATACAACGGCGCACCCGAGAGCCAAGCCCCGTTAGCAAGCCCATGCCCGCCCGATTCCGCCGTACCCGGCACCTGAAACTGGCTCATCTGTGCAAGGAAGATCACAATCGCAAGACCGTTCACAAAGCCGAGCATGACAGGATGCGGCACAAGGCGGATAAACTTTCCCCAACGCATGATGCCGACAAAAATCTGGATCAGGCCCATCAGAACCACGGTGGCAAACAGATACTCAACGCCGTGCTGTGCAACCAAAGAAACCATGACGACGGCCAAAGCCCCCGTCGCACCCGAAATCATACCAGGACGGCCCCCAATCAACGCCGTGATCAGACCCACGATAAAGGCGGCATAAAGGCCCACAAGCGGGTGAACCCCAGCCACAAAAGCAAAAGCAACAGCCTCTGGGACCAGCGCCAAAGCAACGGTCAAGCCCGACAGCGCCTCAATACGGAGCCGCGTTGGCGTCAACGGCGCGTCGGGGTCGCTAAATGATAGATTATCTGCGGCATAGGCCAAAAGTCTGCGGGGCATAGTGTGAACCTGTCTCTTAAATCACGTCAGTTGGGCAGCCCCTACCAAGGCACCCTCCAAATGTCACCCCTACACGTCGGAACCATCCCGTATTGCACCCAAAATGCACTCTAGTGGGAGATCGGTGCAATCGGCTTGCACCCGCGCGGTGCATCAATCAGATTGTAATTGGTCAACCACAGGCTGCGCATCGGAGGCACGCCCATGCAAACATATCTCGGAATCATCGGTGGATCAGGGCTTTACGATATGCTCGGGCTGGACAACCCCAAATGGGTCGAGGTCAAAAGTCCTTGGGGCACACCCTCGGACGCAGTTCTCACTGGTACACTGCATGGCCTGCCCATAGCGTTCTTGCCACGTCACGGACGCGGGCACGTCTATTCACCCACAACCGTCCCCTACCGCGCCAATATCGACGCGCTGAAGCGGCTTGGCGTGACTGATGTGGTCTCAATGAGCGCATGCGGCTCGTTCCATGAAGAGCTTGCGCCCGGTGACTTTGTCGTCGTTGACCAATTCATCGACCGCACATTTGCACGCGAAAAATCCTTCTTTGGGACAGGCTGCGTCGCCCATGTCAGCGTCGCCCATCCGACCTGTCCGCGACTGTCCAAAGCAGCCCTAGAAGCAGGAAAATCTGCGGGCGTGACCATGCACGACGGCGGCACATATCTCGCGATGGAAGGCCCGCAATTCTCATCCCAAGCCGAAAGCCATATGTACCGCTCTTGGGGCTGCGACGTGATTGGCATGACGAATATGCCAGAGGCAAAACTCGCCCGTGAAGCCGAGCTTTGTTATGCCTCCGTCGCCATGATCACCGATTATGACAGCTGGCACCCAGACCACGGTGCCGTTGATGTGAGCGACGTGATCAAAACGCTGCAAGGCAACGGGACCAAAGCCCGCGATCTTGTGATTGCGCTTGCACAATCCATGGCGCAAAGCCGTGAGCTTTGCGCAGCGGGCTGTGATACAGCCCTGACCCACGCCATCATGACCGCCCCCGACAAACGCGACCCCGCGCTGCTTGCAAAACTCGACGCCATCGCTGGCCGCGTCCTTTAACAAAGCAGCACCCATGCAAGATATTCTCTCCTTCCTCGGCGGCATGTTCGGAACACGCGCCATTGAGCTGATCGCCGCAACTTGCGGCTTTGCCAACGTCGTGCTGATCATTCGGCGCTCGCTTTGGAACTACCCCTTCGGGATCGTGATGGTGATCCTCTACGCTTATATTTTCTATGATTATAAGCTTTATAGCGACGCGATCTTGCAGGTCTTTTTCCTTCTGATCCAGATCTTTGGCCTGTTCTGGTGGCTGAAACGGACAGATGACACAGGCCGCGTCGTTGTGCGCAGCCTGTCATCTCGTGACCTTTCACTCACGCTTGGCGCGGGGGTCTTGGGCACATTGATCCTTGGCACGCTTATGGCGCAGCTGACCGACGCGAGCCTGCCTTACCCTGACGCCACCACAACGGTCTTTAGCGTCGCGGCCCAAGTGCTACTTGCGCGCCGCTACATTCAAAACTGGCTCATCTGGATCGGTGTTGATGTGCTGGCGATCGGCATTTACGCCTATAAGGGGCTTTATCCAACTGCCGTTCTTTATGCGACCTTCCTCGGCCTCACGATCCAAGGCTGGTGGGTCTGGAAACGGGCCTATGCTAACGGCGGCACGTTGCCTGCATGAAACGGGGCTTTTATCTGGGCAAATACATGCCACCCCATCGGGGGCATCTGTTCGTTTGTGAAACCGCCATGCAACTGGTTGACGAACTGACGGTGCTGGTCTGCGCCTTGCCCGACGATCCGATTGCAGGACCGTTGCGGTTCGCATGGATGAAAGAAATGCTGCCCCGCGCGCGGGTGCTTTATCACGATGCGGTCGTGCCGCAGACCCCTGCCGAGCATCCCGACTTCTGGCGCATTTGGACCGACATCCGCAAAACCGCGCACCCCGAACCGATTGACGAAGTCTTTGGCTCGGAACCCTATATCGCGAAACTCGCCACAGTCCTTGACGCACGCCCGAATATCATCGACCCCGAACGCATCGCGTTTCCAACATCAGCGACCGCCATCCGGTCAGACCCCTACGGAAACTGGCCGATGATCCCTGCGCCCGTACAACGCCACTATCAAAAGCGCGTGGTGCTGATGGGGGCGGAAAGCACAGGAAAAACAACGCTCGCGCAAGCGCTTGCCAAAACCTTCGCCACCCGCTGCGTGCCAGAATACGGGCGCAACTATGACGCGGTGCAACGGCATATCGGCTGGCAATCCGATGATTTTGACCGCATCGCCACAACCCACCGCGCGACGAGCCTTGCCACTGCTCCCCATGCTGGCCCTGTTCTGATCGAGGACACCGATCCGCTGCAAACACGGGTCTGGCAAAAGCACCTGCTGGACTTGACAGAGCTGACGCCAAACACCGCGCAAACCGCTGATCTGTACCTGCTGCTCGCCCCCGATACGCCTTGGATCAATGACGGCACACGCTACCAAGAGACAACAGCCAAACGCATGGGCTTTCATACCGATTGCCTGTCGATACTCCGCCAGTCAGGTGTGGGCTTTTGCGAAATTTCGGGCGACTGGCAGTCCCGTCAAACCGCTGCCAAAGCCGCCATCACCGATCTGCTTACCTTCAAAGGACCCCAGACATGAAAACCGTCAAAGACTACATCCGTACCATCCCCGACTTTCCGCATGAAGGGATTATGTTCCGCGATGTCACAACGCTTTTCGCTGATCCGCGCGGGTTCCGGATCGCGATTGATCAATTGCTCGCGCCCTACGCAGGTCAACCGATTGACAAGGTTGTTGGTCTTGAAGCCCGCGGGTTTATCCTCGGCGGCGCGATTGCGCATCAATTGGACAAGGGCTTCATTCCGATTTGCAAAAAAGGCAAATTGCCTGGCCGTACGATCGAGCAAGCCTATACCCTTGAATACGGCAAAGCCGTCGTGGAAATCCATGACGATGCTCTCATGGCGGGCGAACGTGTGCTGATGGTGGATGATTTGCTTGCCACAGGCGGGACCGCCGAGGCTGGCATTAAGCTGATCGAACGCATGGGCGCTGTGGTTTCGGGCTGCGCCTTTGTTATCGACTTGCCCGATCTTGGCGGGCGCAAACGCATTGAGGCTATGGGCATGGACGTACACGCGCTCTGTGAGTTTGAGGGTGAATAGGGGCGTTGCCCCTCGGCCCTTTGGGCCTCACCCCAGAGTATTTTTGGACATAGAAAATTTGGTGGCAAGTGCGCGCCGCCGGCCGCCTACTGAAAGGACGGACCCGTTTAAGGTCACCGGCTTTGCGACTTTCCACGTCACGGTCATCGGCGCTCCCGCCTGTACCGCGCCTTTAGTTTAACTCTATGTGGTTGAAAAACAGTAAACGCGCCTGATTTTCTATGTACTTTCAAACTCCCGCCGGAGGCAGCACCGCGCCCGGGTTCATGATACCTTGCGGATCTAGCGCGTCTTTCACTGCGCGCATCATCGTAAGCTTCACAGGATCGCCGTAGTGTTGCAGGTCATTGACCTTCAACCGCCCGATGCCATGTTCGGCGCTGACTGATCCCTCAAGCTCATGTGCCAGATCATGTACAATGGCTTTCACATCGCTGCGCAAATGCTCGTAATCCGCGCGGGTTTTGCCGGTCGGTGGAAAGACGTTATAGTGCAAGTTTCCGTCGCCCAAATGCCCAAAGCAGTTGATCCGAAAGTCGCCTAGCGCCGCAAGCGCCGTCTTTCCTCGTGCAATAAATTCGGGGATCACGCTCAGCGGCACGGAAATATCATGTGAGCTCACCGACCCTATCCTGCGGTTCGCCTCGGGGATACTTTCGCGGATCATCCAGAGCGCCCTACGCTGCGCTTCCGATTGCGCAATCACACCGTCTGTTACCAGATCGGCCTCCACGGCCACCTCGAACAATGTCGTCAAAACCGCCAGAGGATCTTGGCCCTCCGCCAGCCCAAGATCAATCAGGACCGACCATTCGGGCACCGCATCAAACGGCATTTTCACCTCTGGTCCGACCTCGGCCAAGAATTTAAACCCTTGTCCGCCCAACAGTTCAAATGCGCTGACGCCGTCCCCCGCGACCTTGCCAGCAAGTGCCAGTAAATCGAGAGCAGCCGCGGGCGATTTTACCACCATCACGGCCGTTCCAGACTTTGCTGGTCTTGGAGCCAGTTTCAACGCCGCCCCCGTGATGATCCCCAGCGTGCCTTCTGCGCCGATGAACAAATCACGCAGGTCGTAACCGGTGTTATCTTTGCGCAATCGGCTCAGGCCCTGCCAGATCGTCCCGTCCGGGCGCACCACCTCTAGCCCCAAACATTGCGCCCGTGCATTGCCGTAGCGCAGCACATTCACCCCGCCCGCATTGGTCGAGAGCAACCCACCGATCCGCGCGGAGCCCTCGGACGCCAGCGACAGGGCAAACAAGCGGTCAACGTCTTCTGCCGCCTTTTGCACATCCGCCAGAATCGTGCCCGCATCACAAACCAGCACATTCTCGGAGGGGTAAACCGCCCTGACCCGCGACATGCGATCTAGCGACAAGACAACAGGGATAGGCCCGTCCGGCATGATCTGTCCGCCGACCAACCCCGTACCACCGCTAAAAGGCACGATACCTACGCCCGCCTGCGCACAGGCTTTCACAACCGCCGCGACCTCTTCTGTCGACGAAGGTGCCACCACAAGGCCCTGCCCTGTCCAGCGCCCGCGCGGCTCTGACAAATAGGGTGCGGGATCTTTGAACGCAGCTTGGGGCAAAATCCCGCGGAGCTGTGCTTCAAAATTAGGCGTGACGGGGTTTAACATGATCGGTCTCCAGACTGGGGTAATCTTGGGTCATTTTCGGGCTGGGTCCAATCGAAAAATCATCACTTTCAGGCGGAACCCTCGCTCCAGTGGGTCAACTCGCCCCTAGCCCTGCCACAACCTGAGCGATATGCTCGAACAAACGCTTAAGGGGATGGCCATTTATGTTACGCACTTTCATCGCAGCTATTTCTCTCACGCTGCTTGGCACGCCGCTTTTTGCGCTTTGCGGTGGCGAAAGCTACCTGGAGCGCCTTTCCCCCGACCAATACCAGCAATTGCAGCAAGATGCCGCGGCCATTCGCTACGGTAAAGGCACCGCATGGACCGCGACCAAAGGTAGCAAGGTGATTACGCTCGTCGGCACCATGCACATCAACGATGCGCGGCTGACCGCGACGATGCGCCCGCTGATCACCGTGATCCAAACCGCCGAATTGATCCTGCTCGAAGCGACCCCTGCTGAGGAAGCCGCGTTAGAAGCCGAAATGATGAAGCACCCCGAAATCTTTATGAACGCAACAGGCCCGACATTGCCCGAAGTGCTGCCAGAGGAAACGTGGAACGCCCTCACAGAGGCCCTGCGTGCCCGCCAAATCCCCGCCTTTCTCGCCGCGAAATTCCAGCCTTGGTATCTGATGATGACGCTCTCTATCCCGACTTGTGCGATGGGTGATATCTTGGCGAAAAAACGCGGCCTTGATCATATGATCATGGATGAGGCAACCGCATCGGGCATTCCCATGCAGGCGTTAGAGCCCTTTGATACGCTCTTTGACATCATGCAATCTGACACGGCTGAAGAGCAAATCGAGATGCTGACCCTCTCGGTTGGCATGGATATAGATCAACAGTCCATGTTCGTGGCCATGCTCGACAGCTACTTTGACGGCGAGGTTGGCAGGTTGATCGCGATGAGCAGACTGATCTCGCAGAACCTGCCCAATATGGACCCCGCCAAAGGCCTCGCCCTTACCCTTGAAGCCGAACAAGAGCTGATCATCGACCGTAACCTTGCGTGGATGCCTGTGATTAGCGCCGCTGTGGCCGCGCACGATAATATCATGATCGCCGTCGGTGCCGCACATCTGCCAGATGAAAACGGGCTTGTGGCCCTGCTTGCGGCCGACGGCTGGGCGATCACGCCGTTCTAGACGTCACCCCAGTCGGCAATCCCCTTGCGGCCCACATCGGTTAGTCCGTAGACACCGCGACTGACCCGTATGAACCAGCCATAGTGATCGGCGGCCATGATCTTCGTCGCCGCTGGCACCTCGGCCCATGCCTTGACCTTCGCGCCCGTGCTGGGTCCATGCACCGCCAGAAACCGCGCACATAATAGCGCATCTTGGCGGTAGCCCGTTACAATGCCGTGGCGCGTGGCCCCGCCCTCATTCGGATCTCCCCTGAGGCGGTCAAAAGCCTTGAGCAACCGCTTGGCCGCTTTCGGCTGCTTGCGCGGCACATAGCCACCGGGATCGGCCTGTGCTGTCACATGACCATCACGCAACCTTACCGTCAGCACGCCCAAACCCACGCGGCGGGCCAGTTTCACATTGTCTTTCAACGCCTTTTGCGCGGCCCGACCGTCCTTCTCTGGGACAGCGACATAGACCAAATCGGACACACTCAGCCGATCAATCCCCTGATGAAACAACGCCAGTGTGAACCCGAGTTTCAGCTCGACCAGCAGCGGCGGCTCTTTGTCGCGCAACGCCATCACGTCAACCGCGCCAACCTCGCCCTTCACCTTATAGCCTTGGGTCTCCAAGAACCGTTTGACCGGCCCATAAAGATCAGCCTCGCGTGGTTTCACCATAACACATACCTGCCATGGGCAATCAGCAACGTGACAGCCGTAGCATTCCCTTCTATAAGCCGCCCAAATTCTCCTTGATTTAAGGCAAAATGACAATGACAACACTGATCTTTGGACACAAAGCACCTGACACTGATTCCCTTGGCTCCGCGCTGATCTGGGAATGGTTCATGAACCACACTGGCACGAAGGCTGAAGCGCGCCTTTTGGGCACACCAAACACCGAGGCCGCATTTGTAGCTTCCCGCTGGGGCTTCGATCTGCCAGAAATCATCGCAGACGTGGCAGACGGCCAGTCTTGTGTAATCGTTGACACCAACAACCCTGCGGAATTGCCAGCCAACATCAACGGCGCAAACGTCACCGCGATCATCGACCACCACAAGTTGGTCGGCGGTCTGGAAACAGCTGGGCCAATCGACATCACGATCCGCCCGCTTGCTTGCACCGCGACAATCATGCACGACCTGATGGGCGAGCACGCAAGCCACATGCCAGACAACGTCAAAGGCTTGGTTCTGTCCTGCATCATCTCCGACACGCTTGAATTCCGCTCGCCAACAACCACAGCCGTGGACAAGGCATTGGCCGAAGAACTCGCTGTTGATTTAGGCATCGACCTGAACGCCTACGCGACTGAAATGTTCGAAGCGAAATCCGACATCTCGTCCTTCTTCGACGCAGAACTGCTGCGCATGGACAGCAAAGAATACAGCATCGGCGACACCAAATTCCGCGTATCGGTTCTAGAAACCACAGCGCCAAAGATCGTCATCGACCGCAAAGCCTCCATCATGGAAACGATGACAACCGTGGCTGCCGAAGACGGCGTTGACCAAGTGCTGCTCTTCGTCGTCGACATCCTGCGTGAAGAAGCGACGATGATGATCCCGAACGCCCTGTCCAAAATAGTGGCCGAGGCATCATTCGGCGCGACAGTCACAGGCGACACCGTGGTCCTTCCGGGCATCATGAGCCGGAAAAAGCAGATCATCCCAAATCTGAAGACTTCCTAAAATATCTGAAAAGGGGCGCGCATGACGCGCCCCTTTTCTTTGGTGCACGCTCGGTGCACGTAAATCACACCCCAAAACCCCCGACATCAAAGGCCGCCAAATGACCCAGATCATCACATCTTTCGACGAAATTTCCGACCAATATGACGTCGCATTTGTTGATCTTTGGGGCTGCATGCACAACGGAATCGTGCCTTTCGCCGACGCCGTGAAAGCCATGCAAACTTACCGCGCAAAAGGCGGCGTTGTGGTCCTTGTCACCAACTCTCCTCGCCCACGGTTTTCGGTCAAAACCCAACTGGATGAGATCGGTGTTGCCGCTAATTCCTACGACACCATCGCCACCTCGGGCGACAGTGCGCGTGCCGCAATGTTCCAAGGTGTCGTTGGCAATAAAGTCTATTTCATGGGCGACAATGAGCGTGACGCCGACTTCTTTAAGCCTTTGGAAATCATCAAAAATCCTGTAGAAATCGAACGCGTCAAACTGACCGAGGCCGAAGGCATCGTTTGCTGCGGCCCCTTTGACACTCAGGCCGATCCTGACATCAATCGCCCCGAATTTCTCTATGCCCGCGAGAAGGGTATGAAGCTCTTATGCGCCAACCCCGACATCATCGTGGACCGCGGCGAAGAGCGCCAATGGTGCGCCGGTGCGCTTGCTGCGCTCTACACCGAAATGGGCGGGACGAGCCTCTATTTCGGCAAGCCGCACGGCCCCATCTACGACCTCGCCCGCCGCCGCTACGCCGCATTAAGCGTCGCGAAAGATGACCCGCGTATCATCTGCATCGGCGACGGGATTCGCACGGATGTTTTGGGCGGCATGCAAGAGGACCTCGACACCCTTTTTATCACAGGCGGTCTTGCGGCGATTGAGACAAAAACCGACACACAACCCGATGCGGACGCCCTAAACGCTTATATCCAAACGGAAATGTTGTCTCCCAGCTTTGCTATCGGCTTTCTGCGCTAATCCCACTTAGGGGTTGATTTTTCTGCATCTGCAAAGTAATAAAGTTACAAATTATACACTCGACGGGGTGTTTTATTACTTAGCGGAGACGGGAATGTTGGACAACGCACCACGCGGTACCATCTGTATCGAAGACATCGAAATCGGCATGATCCGGTCAATCCAAAAGGTCGTGACCGATCAAGACATTGAAATGTTTGCGGAAATCTCCACCGATCACAACCCCGTGCACCTCGACGAAGAGTATGCCCAAGAGACCATCTTTGGCGGGCGCATCGCCCACGGCATGCTGACCGCGGGCCTGATCTCTGCCGTCATCGGCGAACAACTCCCCGGCCATGGTACTGTTTATCTTGGACAAACTCTGAAATTCCTCGCTCCCGTTCGCCCAGGCGATATGGTTCTGGCTGAGGTTGAGGTCACCGATATCGACCATTCCAAACGCCGCGTGACCATGAACACCCGCTGCCTTGTCGCGGGTAAAAAGGTACTCGTTGGTGACGCAACCGTGTTGGCACCTAGCCGGAAATTCGACTGATACTTGCACCCCCGCGCAACCCGCGCTACCCACGCATATGCGCATCATTCGTGACCCTTATTTCATCGACCCAACCGACCGCGGCGCAGCCGTGGCCATCGGGAATTTCGACGGCGTCCACCTTGGGCATCAGGCCGTCATCGACGTGGCCCGCAAGGCCGCAGCCGACAAAGGCGTGCCTTTAGGCATCCTCACGTTCGAGCCGCACCCGCGCGCGTTTTTCTCGAAAGATAACAACCCCTTCCGCCTGATGAACGCAGAAGCAAAGGCCAATCGCCTCGCAAAACTTGGCGTTGAAAAGCTCTATGAAATGCCGTTCAACGCGGGCCTGTCTGGCCTCACGGACCGCGAATTTGCACAGACCGTGATTACCGATCAATTGGGTCTGACCCATGTCGTTGTGGGCGCTGATTTCTGCTTTGGCAAAGGTCGCAAGGGCACCGTCGAATCTCTCACCGCGTACGGCGCGGAAATGGGCTTCGGCGTCACCATCGCCCCGCTCTTGTCCATCGGCTCCGAAGAAGTCTCTTCCACCGCGATCCGCACCGCCTTGACCGAGGGCCGCCCGCAAGATGCAGCCTTAATGCTTGGCCACTGGCACCGCTTGGAAAATCAAGTGATTCGCGGCGAACAGCGCGGCCGCATCCTCGGCTACCCCACCGCCAACATGTCGATCGACGACCTGCACCCGCCAAAATTCGGCGTCTATGCAGTCAAAGTCACCGTTCTCGACGGCACTCACGCGGGCCGCTACGACGGGGCTGCCTCCATCGGCATCCGCCCGATGTTTGGCGAAAACAAACCGAACTGCGAAAGCTTTCTCTTTGATTTCAAAGGAGATCTTTACGGTGCCACCCTCTCCGTCGCGCTCGTCGAATACCTGCGTCCAGAGCTGAAATTCGACGGGTTAGACGCACTCATCACCCAAATGGACGCCGACTGCGCCCGCGCAAGGGAAATACTCGCCGATGTCTGAAATTCCCCGCAATGACCTGCGCCCAGAGTTCTGGAAAACCGTCCCGATGGACGATTTCACCAAGCCCGAATGGGAAGCGGTATGCGACGGCTGCGGCAAATGCTGCCTGAACAAACTCGAAGACGAAGACACAGGCGAGGTCGATTTGACCCGTGTGTCCTGTCGCCTTCTAGACGGCTCCACATGCCTATGCAGCAAATACGCCCTGCGCCGCCAATACGTGCCAGAATGCATTCAACTGACACCTAAGACGCTGGAAGATAACATGTATTGGCTGCCTAAAACCTGCGGCTACCGCCTTGTGTCCGAGGGTCGCGACCTGTTCGACTGGCACCCGCTGATCTCTGGCAATGCCGAATCCGTGCATGCGGCTGGTGTCTCCATGCGCGGCCGTGTGGTCAACGAAAAAGACGTCAATGAAGACGACTGGGACGACTATATCATCGAGGAGCCAACCTAAATGTATTTCGCATCCGACAACGCAGGCCCCGCCCACCCGAAGGTTCTAGAGGCGCTTGTCGCCGCGAACACTGGCTACGCCATGGGCTACGGCGCCGACCCGATCATGGAAGAGGTGCGCCAGATGGTGCGCGACATGTTTGAAGCCCCAGACGCCGCCGTTTACCTGACCGCGACGGGTACCGCTGCAAACGCTATCCTCTTGGCAACGCTTGCAAATCCGTGGGACACGATCTTTTGCGCGCCAATGGCACACATCCAAGAAGACGAGTGCAACGCGCCGGAGTTCTACTCAAATGCCAAGCTGACGTTGGTCCCCGCTGTAGACGCAAAAATGACACCTGACGCCCTGCGCGCGGCCATGCTGGCCGAGCAGACACGCGGCGTTCATGGACCTCAGCGCGGCCCCGTTTCCATCACGCAAGTGACCGAAAAAGGTACGATCCACACGGTCGATGAAATCCGCGCCCTGTCTGACGTCGCCCGCGAGTTCGGCTCAAAGGTCCACCTCGACGGCGCTCGCTTCTGCAACGCTCTCGTGGCGCTTGGCTGCACGGCGGCGGAAATGACATGGAAAGCGGGCGTTGATGTGGTCAGCTTCGGCGGCACGAAAAACGGCCTGATGGGCGTGGAAGCTTGCGTCATCTTCGATCCTAAACTCGCATGGGAATTTGAGCTGCGGCGCAAGCGCGGCGGGCATCTGTTCTCCAAACACCGCTTCTTGTCCGCACAAATGAAAGCCTACCTCACAGGCGATCTCTGGCGAGAGATGGCCATATCGGCAAACGCATCTTGCACGCGCCTTGCCGAGGGCCTGCGCGGTCACAACACCGCCGAGCTCCTCTATGAGCCACAAGCCAATATGATCTTCGTCAACCTGCCCCGCCGCGACCACCAACGGCTGATGGCGGCAGGTGCCGTCTATTACACAATGGGCGGCGATCCCGCGACGGGTGATCCCGACGAGATGATCCCCGCCCGCCTTGTCACCGATTGGTCAATGACGAATGAGGGCGTGGACCAGTTCCTGCAAATCCTGCGCGCTTAGCGCTTCTTCTGATCCCAAATACCTCGGGGGGCCGCTTTGCTGCGGGGGCAGCGCCCCTCAGAGTTTCCCACTCAAAACGGCTTCAAGATCGTCCAAACGGTCTTGGCCCCACAGGCGTTCGCCCTTGTCGGTGATAAAGAATGGTGCCCCAAAGACACCGCGCGACACTGCCTCCTCAAGGTTGCTCGCAAAGGTCTCTGCGCCGGTCAAAAGACCGCTATCAGCCAGTCCAGCGTCGAAACCGGCGCCCTCCAGACACGCGCGGATCACCTCATCAGTCGCGATATCCTCATCCTTGGCCCAGCAGGTCGCGCCAAAGGAATGGACCAATTTGCCCAAATCACCGCCTCCCGCATTCTGTGCCGCAATGATCGCATAGCCAGACGGTGCGCCATTGGTTGGCCAATAAGCGGGCTTTAAATTCAACGGAAAACCCGCCAAGGCCGCTCGTCGGCGCATGTCTTGCAGGCGATATTCCTGACGGTTCGGGTGGCGATCTTTCGGCGGCAGGCCGCCCGTGCGGGCAAACAGCGCCATAATATCCATCGGTTTATAGGTGATCGTCGCGCCATTCTTCGCAGCGATCTCTTCGACACGGGTGCCGTTAAGGTAGGTGAACGGCGATAATGTTGAAAAGAAATAGTCGATATGTGGCATTTCTTGCTCCAATGGGGATGCTGTTTGTTTGCCTGACCGTAGCCATGTGTTAATCGGTGTCAACGTCACGATTCTGTCGCATCAGAAACTTTAGCCTTCTGCCAAAGGACCGCATCCCATGCCCATCACCACTGCACCAAAGCTGATTTCCGGCAATGCCAACCAGCCTCTCGCCCAAGCCGTCGCATCACGCATGTCGATGCACCGTGGCGTAAAAGTCGGCCTTGTCGATGCGCGGGTAGAACGGTTCAACGATGGCGAGATTTTCGTCGAGGTTTACGAGAACGTGCGCGGCGAGGATATGTATATCCTTCAGCCAACATCGAACCCGGCCAACGACAATCTGATGGAATTGCTCATCATTGCTGACGCGCTGCGCCGTTCTTCTGCCGCACGTATCACCGCCGTAATCCCCTACTTCGGTTACGCCCGCCAAGATCGCCGCTCTAAGGCGCGCACGCCAATCACCGCGAAACTCGTGGCCAATATGATGGTTGAGTCAGGCATAGAGCGCATCCTCACCCTCGATCTACATGCGACGCAGATCCAAGGTTTCTTTGATATTCCCGTCGATAACCTCTACGCTTCCCCTGTTTTTGCGCTCGACGTGATGCATCACTTCAAGGGCAACATGGATGATGTGATGGTTGTGTCCCCTGATGTCGGTGGCGTGGCCCGTGCGCGTGATTTGGCACAACGTATTAACGCGCCCCTCTCCATCGTGGACAAACGTCGCGGTAAGCCCGGAGAAGTGGCTGAAATGACCGTGATCGGTGATGTGAAAGACCGCGTCTGCCTGATCGTGGACGATATCGTCGATACGGCCGGCACCCTATGTAAAGCTGCCGAAGTGTTGATGGAAAACGGTGCGAAAGAAGTACACTCCTACATCACGCACGGCGTTCTTTCAGGCCCGGCGGTGGACCGTATCGGTAAATCTGTGATGAAGAACCTTGTGATCAGCGACACGATCCAAGCAACGGATGCGGTCAAGAATTGCCCGAATATCCGCATCGTGCCAACCGCACCGATGTTTGCCCAAGCGATCCTGAACACATGGAATGGCACATCCGTTTCGTCCCTGTTCGATCATAAGACGCTGGGTCCAATCTACGAAGGTATGTACCGGTCTTAAAGATCCCAGACGTCATCGGCGCGCACGGCGCCCATTGACTGCCACGCCACGCGACAGCGGGCGACCTTTGTGTCGCCCCACGTCCGAAACACGATAACAAAGCCAGCGTTTGTAATGTCTTCGGCCTGCACATCAAAACGTATGTTGGTCTCATTCGAAGCGTCGAGCATCGACACCGAGACGTAGACGACAGGGCGGTCGATGTATTTTTCAGAAAATGCCACAGTCATACGCGTATTGCGCGAGCCATCGCCCGTCCACATTTCGCCGTCATGTTCGAAATCTGAAAACAGAACGACATCGCCCTGATCAATTCCGATGACGTTATTTTCCATTTTACGCATGTTGCGGTCCGATTTCTTATCTGCTCTCAACTGCCTTTAATGCATGAATTTGTCAAAAAAAGGGTTAACAAAAGAAAAAAAGGCCCCGCATCGCGAGGCCTTTTACGCATTTTATCGACGCTTAGTTGTTTGCAGTGAGGCCAATGTGACCGCCAATGGCAACCATATCCGCCAAAAGTTTTGCTGCATCATCAACCGGACCAGGTTCGTTTTTGAAAACTTCCTTGGCTGAGTTATAAGCTTCTTTTGCTTCGCTAAGCATCTCGTCAAAGACCTCTTGCGTCATCTCGGCGCGTGGCAATGCCTGCTCTGCAAGAACAGACACTGTTGTCGCCGTGATTTCAGCAAAGCCGCCGGAAACGACATATTCATCGGTCCCGCCAGCATGCAAAACCCGCAATACGCCGGGGCGCAACGTGGTGATAGTTGGCGCATGATTAGCCATAGCTGTCATGTCGCCATCCGCACCTGGGATCTGCACTTCGGTCGCCTCAACAGAGGCCAAGCGGCGCTCTGGAGAGACAAGATCGAATTGTACGTTTGCCATGTTTTCGGCTCCTTACGCGGCAGCTGCCGCCATTTTTTCTGCCTTAGCAATCACTTCGTTGATGCCGCCAACCATGTAGAAGGCGTTCTCTGGAAGGTGATCGTACTCGCCAGCAACAACTGCTTTGAAGGACGCGATTGTGTCTTCCAAGGCAACCTGAACACCAGGGGAGCCTGTGAAGACCTGAGCCACGTCGAACGGCTGCGACAGGAACTTTTCGAGCTTACGTGCACGGGTAACTGTCAGCTTGTCGTCTTCTGACAATTCGTCCATGCCCAAAATCGCGATGATATCCTGAAGCGACTTGTAGCGTTGCAGAGTCTGCTGAACATCGTTTGCAACTGCATAGTGCTCTTCGCCAACAATCGCTGGGTCAAGAAGACGCGATGTGGAATCGAGCGGGTCAACAGCTGGGTAAATACCCTTCTCGGAGATCGCACGGTTAAGAACCGTTGTCGCATCCAAGTGAGCAAAGGACGTCGCAGGCGCAGGGTCTGTAAGGTCATCGGCAGGTACGTAGATCGCCTGAACGGATGTAATGGAGCCGTTCTTTGTCGATGTAATGCGTTCCTGCATCTGGCCCATGTCTGTCGCCAATGTTGGCTGGTAGCCCACAGCGGAAGGAATACGGCCCAAGAGCGCGGAAACCTCGGAGCCCGCTTGTGTAAAGCGGAAGATGTTGTCCACGAAGAACAGAACGTCTGTACCAGACTGGTCACGGAACGATTCCGCCATTGTCAAACCTGACAAAGCAACACGCATACGCGCACCTGGAGGCTCGTTCATCTGACCGTACACAAGTGCCACTTTGGACTTTGTCAGATCGTCTGCGTTGATAACGCCGGATTCGATGAATTCGTAGTAAAGGTCGTTACCCTCACGTGTCCGCTCGCCCACACCCGCAAATACGGAGTAGCCAGAGTGAACCTTAGCGATGTTGTTGATCAATTCCTGAATAAGAACTGTCTTACCAACACCCGCACCACCGAACAGACCAATTTTACCGCCCTTCGCGTAAGGCGCGAGAAGGTCGATAACTTTTATACCTGTTACGAGCACTTCGGACGCAGTGGACTGCTCCTCGAATGCTGGTGCTTCAGCGTGAATAGAGCGACGCTCTTTTGTCAGGATCGGGCCTTTTTCGTCAACCGGATCACCAACAACGTTCATGATACGACCAAGTGTCGCGTCACCAACTGGCACCTGAATTGTCGCATCTGTGTCGGTCACTTCTTGACCACGAACGAGACCTTCAGTTGCGTCCATAGCGATACAGCGCACTGTGTTTTCACCAAGGTGCTGTGCCACTTCCATGGTCAGCATCTTGCCGTTGTTGTCTGTTGTCAGCGCGTTCAAAATCTGTGGCAGGTCGTTACCGAACTGCACGTCAACGACGGCGCCGATGATCTGGATGATCTTGCCTTTAGCGTTTGCCATAAGTGTTTTCTCCGTTTAGAGCGCTTCCGCGCCCGAAATAATTTCAATCAGCTCGTTGGTGATCTTCGCCTGACGCGAGCGGTTAAACTCGATGGTCAGCTTGTCGATCATGTCACCAGCGTTGCGTGTCGCGTTGTCCATTGCTGACATACGGGCACCCTGCTCGGATGCGGCGTTTTCAAGCAATGCAGCAAAGATCTGCGTGGCCACACCGCGCGGCAAAAGATCAGCCAAGATGGCATCCTCTGACGGCTCGTAGTCGTAAAGGGATGCTTCTGAACCCTCCACAGCTTCGAACTTTGCAGGGATAACCTGCAAGGCGGTTGGGTATTGGGTCACAACGTTTTCAAAGCGTGCAAAGAAGATCGTCGCGATATCGAATTCGCCACCATCAAACTTTGCCAAGATGTCCTTGGCGATGCTTTGTGCGTTATTGTAGCTCACCCGCTTTACAGCGGACAAATCTACATGCTCGACAAAGTGCGCGCCAAGATCGCGCTTGATTACGTCACGGCCTTTTTTGCCGACAGTCACGATTTTCACCGTTTTGCCTTGGGCCAACAGCTTTTGCGCATGTGTGCGCGCCAGCTTTGCGATGTTGCCGTTAAAGCCGCCGCACAGACCACGTTCAGCCGTCATCACCACCAAAAGGTGGGTCTGATCGCTGCCCGTGCCCGAAAGCAACTTTGGAGCGGCCGCAGAGCCAGCAGACCCAGACGCAAGCCCAGCCATGACCGCATTAAAGCGCTCAGTGTAAGGGCGGGACGCCTCGGCTGCTTCTTGGGCGCGGCGCAATTTTGCTGCCGCGACCATCTGCATCGCCTTTGTGATCTTGCGGGTCGATTTGACCGACGCGATCCGTGTTTTAAGGTCCTTAAGACTAGGCATTAGCTAAGTCTCCTTCTCTCAAGAAAGGGTTCAGGCGAAATCTTTGGCGAACGCGTCAATAGCGGCCTTGATCTTGTCTTCTGCCTCACCTTTGATCTTTGGATCTTCTTTTGTGATCATCTCAAGCACAGCCTTGCCGTTTGTGCGCAGGTGCTTAAGCAAACCAGCTTCAAAACGACCAACATCCTTTACGGCGATCTTATCAAGGTAACCCTTGGTGCCTGCATAGATGACGCAGACGATCTCGGCGTTGGACAGTGGTGAATACTGTGGCTGCTTCATAAGCTCGGTCAGACGTGCACCACGGTTCAGCAACTGCTGTGTGGACGCATCAAGATCAGAACCAAACTGCGCAAACGCAGCCATTTCGCGGTACTGAGCAAGCTCAAGCTTAACCGGACCAGCAACAGATTTCATCGCGTTTGTCTGCGCGGCGGAACCAACGCGGGAAACGGACAGACCTGTGTTCACAGCTGGGCGGATACCTTGGAAGAACAATTCAGTTTCCAAGAAGATCTGACCGTCAGTGATCGAAATCACGTTTGTAGGAATAAACGCAGAAACGTCGCCGCCCTGAGTTTCAATGATTGGCAGCGCTGTCAAAGAGCCGGAACCATTGTCTTCGTTAAGCTTCGCAGAACGCTCAAGCAAACGCGAGTGAAGATAGAAAACGTCACCTGGGTAAGCTTCACGCCCTGGTGGACGACGAAGCAAAAGCGACATCTGGCGGTAGGACACAGCCTGCTTGGAAAGGTCATCATAGATGATCAATGCGTGGCGGCCATTGTCACGGAAGTGCTCTGCCATCGCAGTCGCAGCGTATGGTGCAAGGAACTGCATCGGTGCTGGATCGGAAGCGGTCGCAGCAACAACGATTGTATATTCAATCGCGCCGGACTCTTCGAGTTTCTTAACTAACTGGGCAACAGTCGAACGCTTCTGGCCGATTGCGACGTATACGCAGTACAGCTTTTCGCCTTCGGTTTTCGCAGCGTCGTTGTAAGACTTCTGGTTCAGGATCGTGTCGAGCGCGATCGCTGTTTTACCTGTCTGACGGTCACCAATGATCAATTCGCGCTGGCCACGGCCAACTGGGATCATGGAGTCTACGGATTTCAGACCAGTCGCCATTGGCTCGTGAACCGATTTACGTGGGATAATGCCTGGCGCCTTAGAGTCAGCAACCGCACGCTTCTTGGCCTTGATTGGGCCTTTGCCGTCAAGTGGGTTACCAAGACCGTCAACAACGCGGCCCAAAAGCTCGTCACCAACTGGAACGTCCACGATGGACTTGGTGCGCTTCACAACGTCACCTTCTTTAATGTCACGGTCGGAACCGAAGATAACAACACCAACGTTGTCAGCCTCTAAGTTCAAGGCCATGCCGCGAATACCACCTGGGAATTCGACCATTTCACCCGCTTGGACATTGTCCAAACCGTATACACGCGCAATACCGTCACCGACGGAAAGCACGCGGCCAACTTCGGCCACTTCGGCCTCTTGGCCAAAGTTCTTGATCTGGTCCTTAAGGATCGCAGAGATTTCAGACGCTTGGATCGCCATGTTATCCGACCTCTTTCATTGTGTTCTGGAGAGCATTGAGCTTGGATTTGATAGACGTATCGATCATCTTCGACCCAACTTTTACAATAAGACCGCCGATGATGCTTTCATCAACGATCGCTTTGATTTTCACGTCGGCGCCAATTTGCGCCTTGAGTGTTTTTGCGAGCTTGTCGGCTTGCGCCTTGGTAAGCTCTTTCGCAGATGTTACTTCTGCGGTCACTTCACCCTTATGGGTGGCGATCAAATCGCGCAGCGACGACACAAGTTGTGGCAACACAAACAAGCGACGCTTTTGCGCAAGAAGCGCAAGAACATTGACTGTTGTCTTGGACAACTTCATCTTTTTGGCAACAGCGCTGATCGCTGTTTCCTGTTCGTCGCGGCTGTACAATGGCGATGAAAGCAAAGTCCGCAGATCCGCGCTTTCAGCCATTGCGGCGTCAAGTACGTCTACATCCTTTTCAAGCGCTGGTAGCGCTTTGCCTTCTACGGCCAGATCAAACACGGCTGTCGCATAGCGCGCAGCGATGCTTGTGGAAACTCCTACTGTTTCGGACACGTCCACCCTTCCGATGTCTCAGGCCCAGTCCCACCACCAGATCGCGGTGACAGGAGGGCAGCTTAGTCTCATCCTCACAATTACGTCAGGACAGCAAAATCAGGGCCGATGTAGCAGAGCGTTTGCATCGTCGCAACCGCCTTGCGTGGTCAAATTGTCGCCTTTCACCCAACTATTTTGCGTGAGCGCAAACAACTCAACGCGGCATGTCGCAGATATCTTGACGTTACGGCCCTCTGCAAAAGATCACAAAGCCGCCTTAAATTGATCCGATTGTCGTGTTTTATAGATTGTTAACACCATTTTGCACCTATGAGAGAGACTTGTCGCTATGTATTTTGATTATTTAATTATGGCTTTCGTGGGCTACGGGATCATCGACGCCTTTATGGGCTACGGTGACGAATCTGACCCGATTGATGAAACTGGTGCGGTCCCAGATACCGAAACTGACCCAGATTTGGGCGAAACACCTGATCCTGATACAGGCGATTCTGACCCTGACTATGTGTCGGGGCCAACGACGATCCTAACCACAACCAATGGCGAGACGTCGACCACAACCTTTGACGACGTCGATTTTGGTGTCGCTCCAACGGTCCTTGGCACTGACGAGCGCGACCAGATTGACGCAAGTGACGACACCGGCCTTGAGATCAACATCGAGGCGGGCGCTGGCGACGACAACATCAGCTTTGGCTTTGGCGCGAGCGTTGATGGCGGCGAAGGCGTTGACGTCTTGGCGCTCTCAGTGACGGGCAACGCTTTGGCCTCCAACTCTGACGCAGGCACCATTGACCTCACCGATAGCGACGACGCGCTTGTAGTCAACTTTGAAGACGGCACCCCAGAATTCGTGCATGCTGTGCGCGGCCAGACCATCACAGAAGTCGACGGCGTGACGATCCAAACCGACTGGATCGACTACTATGTTTCCGACAATGCGGATCTCGGCGCGGATAATCTGGATGCCGATAATCTCTTTGCGGCAACCGACGCGACACGTGTTTTCCGCGCGACCATTGGCGAAGGCACCGACGATTTCCCTGCCGACATCAACGAAACCCCAACGGTGCAATTTAACCGCACAATTGCCATCATGGTCGATACAACAGACTTTTAATGCCCGCGTACCGTTTCTGGGGTCGCTCCAATCCCCTCAAGGGCGCGCAAAGGGCGGCGCACACGCTCACTTAATCCGGGGCGGGTTGGCGCCGCCATTTGCTTTGAGACCTCGACCATCAAAACCCCGCCAGCAACCACGACGGGCAGCTTATGCCCCAGTGTTTCCAGCATGCCCGCCGCTTTGCGCCAAATCCTGCGGTGCGAGGGCGGTTGATAAAGCGTGGAGAGCGAGCGCTCGGTCACGAACTGATGCTTGCGCAACTGTGCGTCTAACTGCCCGAGTGAATAGGGCCGTCCGTAACCAAACGGCGTTTTGTCAGAACGCGACCACAATCCCGCACGGTTCGGCACGATAAAGACCGCCCGCCCACCGGGCCCAAGCACGCGCCAGCATTCATCGAGCAAAGCCGTTGGATTGTCCGACGTCTCCAACCCATGCATGACCACCAGCTTATCGACCTGCCCTGTTTGCACCGGCCAAATCGTATCTTCACATAAGACACTCACATTCGGTTGCCCCGCGGGCCAAGGCATCACGCCCTGAGGGCCGGGCATCAATCCTGTGACCCGACGCGCATCAGCCAGATAGGGACGCAATAGCGGCACCGCAAAGCCAAAGCCCACAACAGTTTGCCCCTTGGCCTCAGGCCAGAGTTTGACCAGATCGTCGCGGATCACCTTCTGCGCGCCACGCCCAAGGGCGCTGCGATAATAGAAGTTGCGCAGATCAAGAACATCCAAATGCATTGCGGTTGCCACTCCTTTGGGCGAGACTTGAGAGACATGATACCAGCAAAGGACCAAACCGCCATGCCCCTGATCCTCACCACGGTCCCGTGTCTGGAAGATAACTACGCCTTTATCATCGCAAACCCCGAAACGGGCGAGGCGGCGGTGGTTGATGTGCCAGAAGCAGCCCCGATCAATGCCGCCATAAAAGCGGGCGGTTGGCGGTTAACCACTGTGCTTTTGACCCATCACCATTGGGATCACGTTGACGGGCTTAACGGGCTCGATAATCGCTCTGCACTCAAGATCATCGGAGCCAAACGCGACGCGCGACGCCTGCCCGCATTGGATCACGCTGTCTCCGAAGGCGATACCATCACCGTATGCGGCCATGACGCGGATATCCTTGACGTCTCAGGCCACACCATCAACCACATCGCCTTTCACTTCGCATCCGAAAAACTGGCCTTCACCGCCGATAGCCTTATGGCGCTAGGATGTGGGCGACTATCCGAAGGCACCCACGCACAAGCATGGACCAGCCTCAAGAAAATCCGCGCCCTGCCGCGCGACACCCTCATTTGCTCGGGCCATGAATATACCCAAGCCAACGCGCGTTTTGCGCAAACCCTTGATCCGCACAATTCCGAACTTATATCACGTGTACAAGCGGTGGACGCGGCCCGAGCCGCAGGCCAACCCACCGTCCCCTCAACCCTCGACCTTGAGATGCGGACCAACCCGTTTTTGCGCGCAGATGCACCCGACCTAATGGCACATCTGGGCATGACCGACGCGGACCCCGCCGATGTTTTCGCCGAAATCCGCACCCGCAAGGATCGTTTTTAGACCTGAATGCGCTACCAACTGACCAAAGCGGCCCCAAATAGCCGCGATCACGCGAAATGTGAGCGTAAAATGCAAAAAAGTCCTTGAAGGTTGGACAATAAAACCAAACCTTAAGGGTAAGAGGCCACGGTTGTTTGAGGCGCGATGCGTTTGATCCGACCCCGAAGTATGAAGGAGCACGAACGTGCCATCTTTTTCGACAACACTAGAGCAGTCCATTCACGGTGCCTTGGCCCTTGCAAACGCGCGCAAGCATGAACTTGCCACGTTAGAGCATCTGCTATTGTCCTTGATTGATGAACCCGACGCGGCCCGCGTATTGCAGGCCTGCGCCGTCAATTTGGTCGAATTGCGCAAAGAACTGACCGATTTCATCGAAGATGATCTCTCGACCTTGATCACCGATGTTGAAGGCTCGGAAGCCGTGCCAACGGCCGCCTTCCAGCGCGTGATCCAACGCGCAGCGATCCATGTGCAATCATCTGGGCGTACAGAAGTGACAGGCGCAAATGTGCTCGTCGCCATCTTTGCCGAGCGCGAAAGCAACGCCGCCTATTTCTTGCAAGAGCAAGACATGACCCGTTACGACGCGGTCAACTTTATCGCGCATGGCGTCGCCAAAGACCCCGCATTTGGCGAATCCCGCCCCGTCACAGGCGCACCTGATGGCGAAGCAGCCGACGATGCCGAGGTCGAAAAGAAAGAATCCGCGCTCGCGAAATACTGCGTTGATCTGAACGTCAAAGCCGCCAAAGGCGACGTTGATCCCTTGATCGGCCGCGCCCATGAGGTTGAACGCTGCATCCAAGTGCTTTGCCGCCGTCGCAAGAATAACCCGCTTCTCGTGGGTGATCCGGGCGTAGGTAAAACCGCGATCGCCGAAGGTCTCGCCTTCAAAATCGTCAACGGCGAAACCCCAGAAGTTCTTGCCAATACCATCATTTACAGCCTCGACATGGGGTCATTGCTTGCGGGCACCCGCTATCGCGGCGACTTTGAAGAGCGTCTGAAAGCCGTGGTCACCGAAATGGAAGCGCACCCTGACGCCGTGCTTTTCATCGACGAAATCCACACAATCATTGGCGCGGGCGCCACATCTGGCGGTGCGATGGATGCCTCTAACCTGCTGAAGCCTGCGCTTCAGGGCGGCAAACTGCGCTGTATGGGCTCGACCACATACAAAGAATTCCGCCAACACTTTGAAAAAGACCGCGCGCTTGCCCGTCGTTTCCAGAAAATCGACGTGAATGAGCCATCTGTCGAAGATACGGTCAAAATCCTGCGCGGCCTGAAACCTCACTTCGAGGAGCATCACGGCATCAAATACACCGCCGACGCGATCCGCACGGCTGTGGAGCTTGCCGCGCGCTATATCAATGACCGCAAATTGCCCGACAAGGCGATTGACGTCATCGACGAAGCGGGTGCAGCCCAGCACCTGATCCCAGAGAGCAAGCGCCGTAAAACCATCGGCGTGAAAGAAATCGAAGCTGTTGTCGCCAAAATCGCGCGCATCCCAGCCAAAAACGTCACCAAAGACGACGCAGAGGTTCTCAAGGATCTTGAAAAATCGCTCAAGCGGGTCGTCTTTGGCCAGAACCAAGCGATCGAGGCTTTGGCATCCGCCATCAAACTCGCCCGTGCGGGCCTGCGCGAACCTGAAAAGCCGATTGGCAACTACCTGTTCGCGGGGCCAACAGGCGTAGGTAAAACCGAAGTCGCAAAGCAACTGGCGGATACACTTGGCGTTGAACTCTTGCGTTTCGACATGTCAGAATACATGGAGAAACACGCTGTTTCACGTCTGATCGGCGCGCCTCCGGGCTATGTCGGTTTTGACCAAGGCGGCATGTTAACCGACGGCGTGGACCAAAACCCACACTGTGTGCTCTTGCTTGACGAGATGGAAAAGGCGCACCCTGACGTCTACAACATCCTGTTGCAGGTGATGGACCACGGTAAGTTGACCGACCATAACGGGCGTACAACCGATTTCCGCAACGTGATCTTGATCATGACGTCGAATGCGGGAGCTTCCGAGATGGGCAAAAATGCCATGGGCTTTGGCCGCGAATCCCGGGGGGGCGAAGATACTGCAGCCATCGAGCGGATATTTACACCAGAATTCCGCAACCGTCTGGACGCGATCATCAGCTTTGGCGCCCTGCCGAAACCTGTCATCATGCAGGTCGTTGATAAATTCGTCCTCCAGCTTGAGGCGCAACTCATCGACCGCAACGTGCATATCGAACTCACACCAAAGGCCACCGAATGGCTTGCGGATAAAGGGTACGACATCAAAATGGGCGCCCGCCCGCTATCGCGCGTCATCCAAGAGCACATCAAAAAACCGCTCGCAGAAGAGTTGCTGTTTGGCAAATTGATGAAGGGCGGCTTGGTGAAAGTTGTTGTAAAGAACGGCAAACTTGAACTGACCTATGAAGGGCCAGAGCAAGCCCGCATCACAAGCAAGAGCGATAAGCCACCTTTGCTGACCGCGGACTAATGCGCTTTAGCCTGACCGCAATCTGCTCCCTCGCGGCCACGTCGGCTTCGGGGGAGTTTGTGTTAGAATTCCCGCTCGACTGCACCTTGGACGAGACCTGCTTCATCCAGCAATTTGTCGACAACGATCCATCTGCAATTGCCACCGATTTCGCCTGCGGCTCGCTCACCTACGACGGACACAAAGGCACCGATTTTGCGCTCAATTCCCTTGCCCAACAGGCCGCTGGCGTTGATGTTCTTGCCGCAGCCGAAGGCACTATCATGGGCGTGCGCAACGACATGGACGACATCCTCCAAATCACGCCAGACGCCCCCGACGTATCAGACCGCGAATGCGGGAACGGCGTCGTGATCAAACATATCGACGGCTTTGAGACCCAATACTGCCACATGGCCAAAGGCTCGATCATCGTCAGCTCTGGCCAAACGGTTCAAGCGGGCGAAACTCTCGGCAAGGTCGGTCTATCCGGCCAAACCCAATTCCCACACCTGCATGTCGCGGTTCGCAAAGATGGCGCGGTTTTGGACCCCTTCGACACCGATGGTGCGGCAGTTTGCGACGACAGCCACCCCAGCCTTTGGTCGCGCCCCATAGCGACACCTGCGGGCGGCATTATCAATATCGGCATCGCAGAGGGGATCCCCGAATTTGACGCGGTCAAAGATGGCACCGCCAACGTGAACGTGGACAGCCGCGGCTCCGCCTTTGTCGGTTGGGCGCATCTGTTTGGCACACGCAAAGGCGATCTGCTTTTGATCCGCATGATGGGACCAAAAGGCGAGGTTTTCGCCCATGAAGAAACCATCGAGCGCACCCAAGCCCGCGCCTTCCGCGCCTCTGGCAAGCGTACCCCCGCCGCGGGCTGGCCGATTGGTCATTACACATTGACCGTGACCCAAACCCGCAACGGCGACGTGCTTGATACCATCTCGCAAAGCTTTGAAATCAATTAACGCTCGGTCAGCTTCAACTCGATCCGACGGTTCTGCGCACGTGCTTCTGACGTGTTCGCAGGATTGATCGGTTGGTATTCCCCAAACCCGTTCGCGGCCAAGCGTTCGGGCGAAATGCCAAGGAAATCAACCATATAAAGAACCACCGACAAGGCCCGCGCCTGCGACAATTCCCAGTTATTACTAAACTGCCCTGCGCCCGAAAGCGGCACATTGTCCGTATGCCCATCAACACGGATCACCCAGTCAATACTCGGTGGAATGTCCTTGGCGATCTTGCGCAAAATCTCGGCCACATTGGCTATCTCGCCGCGCCCTTGTACAGAAAGGGTCGCACTACCCTGCTCGAACAACACCTCGGACGAGAAAACAAAACGGTCGCCCTCAATGCGCACGCGGTCTTGGCCCTCCAAAACGTCACGTAGCTGGCCAAAAAAATCCGACTTGAACCGCTCCAAATTCGCGGTCTCTTTTTCCAGCCGCTCGCGCTCCGCGGTCTCCAACGCCAAGCGCCGCCGCTCCTCCGCCGCAACGCGCGCCAGTGCCGTGTTCAACTGCGACCCCAACGATTGTATCTGCACATTTGCTTGCACATCAGCGTTTTCCGCCAAATCCAAAAGCGCCTGTAACGTCCCGATCTGAGTGCGCAATTGCGCAGTTTGCTCATTGAGCAATGCGACCTGCCGCTGACTTTCCGCCGACAAAGCCTTCTCATCCGACAGCGCCCGATTGGCCGCCGACAAAAGTGCCGCCTGCCGCTCGGCCTCGGTCAATTGCGTCACGCGACCTTGCTTTTCTGCCTCAGCCGCAGCCAAAGCGGCCGCCAATTGCGCCCGCAAGTCCGCCTGATCCAACGCTGTTACATTCTGCGCCGCCGTCAAATCCGCATTCGCCAAAACTGCCGCCGCAAGCTTTGCATCCAAATCCGCGCTCGCAGCCTCAGCCGCCGCGAGCAAGGTCAATGTATCCTCGGCCTCTTTGCGTCTCGCCTCCAAGGCAAGCGTCATCGCGGTGAGTTCCGTGTCGGCATTTGCCAACCTTTCGCGTAACGCCTCTGCTGCGGCACCATCAACTAACCGCTCAGCCTCCAACGCGGAAATTCGCGTCTCGCCCTCGGCCACCAAAGCCTCTAGCGCCTCGCGTCGCGCTGCCGCCAATCGCGCCTCTTCCACGCCCTTATCGACTTCAGTTCGCGCCTGTGCGAGCGCCAAATTCAGCGCTTCTTGCTCCGTCATCAGCCGCGTCTGTTCGGCCTGCAAATCCGTAATCTGCGCCGTGGCCTCCGCCCGCTGCGACAGCAATCCCGCCACCTGCGCTTCAAACCCAGTGATCTTGTTTTGCGCCTCGGAAAGCGCCAAAGACGCCTCATCCCGTTCAATCGACAACCTTGATATCAACGCCGCTTGCGCATCCGTCGCCTCGGTCAGCGCCAGTGATTTATCCTGTTCCAACCCCAATGCCGCAGCCAATGTCGTGATCTCAGCCGCCAGTTCATCAAGCTGCGTCGCCTGCCCCGTGATCGTCTCGCGTAGCACAAACTGAATCACCATAAAGATGGTCAGCACGAACATCAGCACCAGCAAAAGACCGGTCATCGCATCCACGAAACCGGGCCAAATAGCATTCTTCATTTGCCCTGAATTGCGACGGCCAAGCGCCATTGCTAGCTCCCGCCGGTGGGGTTTCGCCCACGTCCAGCACGCAGCGCGCGGGTCAAACCCGCGATATCGCCGCGCAAATCAGCAACCGTTTCTTGGCGACCAGCAGACATCTCTTCCAATATCCGCAGCATTTGCACATCGATTGACCGCAGGCGCATCCGGCTCTCGGCATCAATCCCGTCAACGCCGCTATCTTGCAATTTGCCCAGCAACCGTTCTTGCCCATCGGCCACTTTTGCAAGCAGTGCGTCGGTCGTCCCCGATCCACCGCCACCTTTAAGCGCCTCGGTCAATTCCGCCAAACGCTCGTTCAACGCCGCGCGATCCGCTTGGGTCTGCATCAAGGCATTATGCTGCGCATCCATTTGCTGCGCCATGTGATCAAGAAAATCGGACAACATGCTCGTCTCGCCGCCGCCTTCATCACCAGAGGCAAAACCAAGTCGCGTGATCGTCGACAGCCATTCTTCCAATTCTCGGTAAAAACGGTTCTGACCGTGGGAGGCGAACAGTTCAAGCAAACCAACGACCAGCGATCCCGCAAGCCCCAAAAGCGAGGATGAAAACGCCGTGCCCATACCGCCAAGCTGGCTTTCCAACCCCTGCTGCAAACGACCAAAAATATCCGCGCCATCCTCGCCCTCGGCAGGGTTGAGCGAACGGATCGTCTCAACCAGCGCAGGGACAGTCGTGGCCAGTCCGTAAAACGTGCCCAAAAGCCCAAGGAAAATCAGCGTGTTACCAATATATCGGGTAATTTCGCGATCTTCGTCGATCCGCTGCGCCACCGATTCCAAGATCGAGCGCGACGACGACGACGAAATCTGCATTCTCGCGCCACGTGACCGCAGCAGCGTCGCCAATGGCGCCAACAACCCGGGCGCCTTATCCTCTTCATAGCCCAACCGTTGCTTGGCAAATCCTTCGATCCATTGGACAGAGCGCATCAATTGCGCCACCTGCCCAAAGCACGACAAAACGCCCAAGACAAAGACGATCAAAATCGCCCCGTTCAGATAGGGGTTCGACCAAAAAATCGCGTCTAGCTGTGCAAATCCGATATAAAGCCCCGCACCAACCAGCCCAAGTGCGACCATCATCGATGTGATCTGGCGCACGGGTTGGGAAAACTGCGGCTCTACCTCGATTTCCTTTGTTAATGGGTCCACAAAGGCGTCCTCATCATTATTGTTAACGTCACCATAGGCAATGCCCGCACGCAAACCAATGAAATTCCGAAGTTCAGAAAATCACCCTTCCGCGATGGCTTTTACACGGGTCACAAGCCACGCCATATCCGCGTCGGCAATGCCCATCTGGTCCAGATGCGCCGCCGTATTATACAAATACTCTGGGTTCGGGCCGCGCCCGCCAACAGCCCCCGCAATCATCTGCGCCTGCTTTTCCAGTTCAAACTGACAATATTGTTCGTGGTCTGGATCAATCACATAGGCCAAGGCTTCAACCTCGCCCGCTTCGGTCATCAGCATCACATTGGCCTCAACATACGCCGATGAAATCAGTTCCCGCGCCCGCAGTTCGGCCAAGACCTGTGCCTCTTCCTCGGGCTTCACCTGAAACGCTACGCCTGTGCATTGCCCGCCAACCACGGCATCGAGTGCCAGCACCAGTCCGGGATTTTCAACCGTGCCGCGGTGATGGATCGACAACATGCAAAAACTGCGATGGTAGTCTTTGAGGACAGCTTTCACCTTTGCCGCAGGTTCGAACCCGGGGTTCCAAAGAAGTGATCCATATCCGAAAACCCACAGCGCCATGATATCTGGTCCTTTTCAACTGGCCCCTATAAACACGACCGCAACAAAGACGCCAAGGGGGAACCATGCGCAAACTCACTTTCATCGTCGCCATTCTGGCCGCACTCTATGCGGGCTACTGGTTCATCGGCTCCTCCGCTGTCGAAAAGGGCGTCACAGGCCAGATTGCAAAGATGAACGAGGCAGGCTGGGACATCACCTATAGCGACCTTGGTACCAAAGGTTTCCCATCGCGTTTTGACACCTCGGCCACCGATCTTTCGGTCACAACGCCAGAGGCTGGGTTCACGTGGAATGTGCCGTTTGTGCAGGCCAACGCCCTGTCCTATCGCCCCAATAGTGTGATCGCGGTCTTTCCCAACCAGCAAGAAATCATCGTGAATGGTCAGCCGATTGTTGTAAATTCGGATGGTCTGCGTGCCAACCTCGCGGTCGCTGCGGGCACCGATCTTGAGCTGTCGAACCTGACTGCCGAAGTCGGAGAAATGTCACTTGAGCTGCCAAGCGGCCCACTGACTTCAATCTCCAGCGGCCTTTTCGCCCTGCGCCCCGCTATTGCGCCGCTGACTTATGACGCTTACCTGACGCTCGATAACCTCGACTTGCCCCCGGCATTGCGCGCCCTGCTTGACCCCCGCGGCACCTTACCAGAGACCCTGAGCCAGACGGTAATTGACGCCCAAATCACGCTGGACGAAAAACTGGACCGCCACGCACTTGCAAGCAAACAACTGCCGCTTGTCGACAAAGTCGAGCTGAATAGCGCGGCCATGACATGGGGCGCGTTGGAGCTGCGCGGCACAGGCGAAATCACCATTGATCTGGGCGGCGTGCCGACAGGCCAAATCACCCTTAGCGCCACAAACTGGCAGCAAATGTTTGATATTGCATTAAAAATCGGCGCACTCGATGCCCAAGTCGGCCGCACATTACGCAACGCAGGCCTACTTTTGTCAGGCGGATCAAACGACATCTCAATCCCGCTCAGCTTCAAAGGCGGGAACATGTTCATCGGACCAATCCCCGCAGGCGCCGCCCCGCGCTTTCGTTAATCCTTCGAGAACAACCCAGACAGTGCCCGCTTCACGATCCCCGTGACGGCGGGCCGTTTGGTCGCGTGGTAGGGCAACGGACGGCAAACCTCTAACGCCGCTACACCAACCCGCGCAGTCAGCGCGCCGTTGATTACACCTTCACCAAAACGGCGCGATACTTTCGACAAAACGCCACCGCCTGCAACCGATCCAATCAGATCATCGCCCACAGCCACAGCCCCTGTCGCCACCAAATGCGACAGCACCGTGCGGGTCAGCCGCCAACTGCCAAAAGCACCTGACCGCCCGCCATATATTTCGGCAATGCGGCGGATCATGCGCAGGTTGGCCGTCAGCGCCGTAAACACATCCGCAAGCGCCAGAGGCACAATCGCCGTCACCATCGCCACCTGCCTTGCGGCCGCCTCAACCTCGCGCACCGCCCGCTCATCCAAGGGCGCAAGCAGCGTCACCTCGGCCAAACCCAAGAGGCCGTCAGCGTCCAAAACATCCGCCCGCTGTTCAGCAAATCGCGCACGGCCCCACGTCATGTCGTCGCGGCCCGCGTATAATTTCCCCAGCTTATCAACCACACCACGGGCAGCACCCAAATCATGAGAGGCTAGCGCATCTGCGGCATCCTTATGCACGCGGTCCAAACGGCTCAACCGTGCAAATGCCGCCAATTCTCGCAGCGCAATCACCAATAAAACAAGGCAGAACAGTGCAACCAAGCCAAAGGCGATCATGCCCAAAACAGGTGACCGCGCCAGCAATCCGTTCACGTAATCCCATGCCGCCAAGGACACGACAAAGCCGACCAATGCCACCAAAAGCGACCAAAACCACCGCGCCAATCGCGACGGTTTGCGGGCTGCTAAGGCGGCTACCTGCTGCATCGCCGCACGTTCGCCCACGACATCTGGGACAGCGGGGGCAGTGTCTGGACGGGCAATTTCGCCCTCTTCCAGGTCAATCAAAATCGGACCCTTCATAGGCGATCCCCAATCAAAAACTGTGCGGCTTTATCAAGTCTGATATGCGGCGGCCCATCACCGGGGCGCAACTCCAAGGGTGCCGGCGCAAAATTCATAATCGCATAATCCTGATCTAACCACGACTCCGCCCCTGCCCGCGCGGGCCCTAACAAATGCGCAGGATCACTCGGTAATTTTCCCGGATAAAACGCAGCCTGCTTGCCCGTTTCCAACAATCGTCCACGTACGACATCAAGCGGCCCATCGCGGTGCGCCACCGTTTCCTCAACCGTGGCCCGCAAGGATGCAATCGACATCGCCGCCGTTGTGGCGCCAGCAAAATCCGCGCGATCCTTGGCGTCACGCAACAACGCCTCGGTGATCGCGGTCAATTGCCCATGCTGGGAATGGTGCAAATGGTCCGCCTTTGTCGCGGCAAACAAAATCTTTTCAACCTTGCGCCCCTGAAACAGACGCGTCAAAAACGCATTCCGCCCAGGCCTGAACGCACCCAAAATTGCGGCCATCGCAGAGCGCAAATCATCCACCGCACGCGGCCCCGCATGGATCGCACCCAGCACATCGACCAGCACAATCTGACGGTCGATCTTGGCAAAATGATCGCGGAAAAACGGCTTTACGACATTGCGCTTGTAGCTCTCAAAGCGGCGCTCGAACTCGCGACCCAAACTACCGCGCTTGCCCGTAAACTCCGCCAAAGGCGCAAAGGTCAACACAGGGGATCCCGCCAAATCCCGAGGCAGCAAAAACCGCCCCGGCGTACAGTCGGAATATCCCGCCTCACGCGACGCATTCAGATGCGCGGTAAAACTGGCGGCCAATGCCTTGGCCTGTCCCTCGTCCAATTCCGTATCGGTATCAACGCCCGCCAAATCCGCCAAAAATGCCGCGCCATTGGGGCGTCCTTCGGCCCGCGCTATCGCAGCCTTTGACCACTCCACATAGGATAAATCCAACAAACCAAGGTCCAAAAGCCACTCACCGGGATAATCCACGATATCAATATGCACCGTACGCGGCCCTGAAAAACTCGACAAAATCCCCGTCGGCTGCACCTTGAGCGACAGGCGCAATTCGCTAATCTGACGCGTCCCCTCTGGCCAAGACGGCGCAGGTGCGGTCAATTGCCCAAGGTAATTTTCAAAGTCAAAACGCGGCAGCGTGTCATCGGGTTGTGGCTGCAAATAGGCCGTGCGAATGGCCCCGCTTTGTGCCGCGATCAATTGCGGCATCCGACCACGGTTCATCAAATTCGCGACCAATGCTGTGATGAAAACCGTCTTGCCCGCGCGGCTTAATCCCGTCACGCCAAGGCGGATCACAGGGTCGCCAAAGGGTGCGGCTAATGTATCCGTCACGGCATCGACGCCGCGCACGATTTGATCTGCGATTGTTGCGATGACCACTGATACGCCCTCTCACGTCCATTTCCCCATAGATAGGCATAGCGCGCGGCATTGTGTAGGGATTGATTTTCGCGCGCCCTCCCCCTAAGCGATGTGCATGCCTCGTTTTGCCCTTCTTATCGAATATAACGGTTCGCCGTTTTCTGGCTGGCAACGCCAGAATGATCAGCCCTCCGTGCAGGGCGCGATTGAGGATGCTTTGGCGAAGCTAGAGGCTGGCCCCCACACCATTGGCGCTGCTGGTCGCACCGATGCGGGTGTTCACGGCTTTGGACAGGTCGCCCATTGTGACCTGCTGCAAGACTGGGATCCGTTTCGGCTCTCCGAGGCGCTCAACTTCCATCTCAAGCCCCTGCCCGTTGCGATTGTGAATTGCGCCCGTGTCGATGACGCATGGCACGCCCGTTTTGATGCGTTGGAACGGCGCTATCTTTTCAAACTGGTCAGCCGCCGTGCGCCCCTGACCTTTGATCTTGGTACTGCGTGGCGGGTCAATCATCCGCTGGATGCAGGTGCCATGCAGGCCGCCGCTGACATGCTGATTGGCAATCATGATTTCACGACGTTTCGGTCGACCATGTGTCAGGCGAAAAGTCCCATAAAAACCCTTGATGAGTTACGCATTGAAACAATCGCGCGGCCAAACGGGATGGAATTTCACTTCCACGTTCGCGCCCGCTCGTTCCTGCACAACCAAGTCCGCAGCTTTGTGGGCACATTAGAACGTGTCGGTGCGGGTGCATGGACACCTGAAGATGTGAAATCCGCCCTCGCGGCCAAAGACCGCGCCGCTTGCGGCCCCGTTAGCCCCCCCGACGGGCTCTATCTGGCCGCTGTGCGCTATTCCACAGACCCATTCGCCTGATTATTTGCGGTGCACGCCCGGTGCACGCTCTGTGCACGTATAAAACAGGTGGATTGCCGCTGAAATGTGATCAGCGATTGCTATGCATTCGTGCAACAATGCTTTAAGAAAACGTGAAATAATAATGATTTGGGGACTGGACCAAATGAAACGAGCAACGCCACATCTGGTTGCACTAGCATTTTTGCCTACTATCGCTTGGGGGCAAGCGGTGTCTTTTGACGTCGCGGGCGACAACGAGCGTCTGACCGAGATATTGCAAAGCGCCTCGCTCGTCGAAAGCCTCGATCCAACCGAGAACCCCGCCCCCCAGGACTACATCGCCGCCGCCCGCGCCGACTACCGCCGCTTGCTGACAGCGCTTTATTCTCGGGGGTATTATGCGGGTACTATTTCCATTTCAGTCAATGGCTTAGAGGCGTCTAACATCGCCCCACTGGACGCCCCAAGCACGATTTCAACCATCGCTTATGCGGTTGATCCGGGTAAAAGGTTTACATTTGGCAAGGTCAGCGTCGCACCAATTCCTGCGGGAACATTGATGCCCGAAAGCTTTACGTCTGGTGCAATCGCGCGGTCTGGTGCTGTGACAGAAGCGGTGGCATCGGGTGTTGACGCTTGGCGCAATTCTGGCCATGCAAAAGCCGCTGCTGGCGACCAACAAATCAGCGCCCGCCACAGCGAAGAAGTCCTTGATGTTGCAATCAAAATTAACGAAGGTCCACAACTGACTTTCGGTGAGCTGACTATCACAGGCAACAAAGATGTCCGTTCCGCGCGTATCGCGAAAATCGCAGGCTTGCCCGTCGGGCAAACCTACGCGCCACAGGACCTGCTCGATGCTGAGCGCCGCCTGCGTAAAACAGGGGCTTTTGATAGCGTAACTGCGGTTGAAGCCGAAAACATCGGCGCCAATAATACTCTCCCCATCGAGATGAAAATTGTCGAAAGCCGCCCGCGCCGCATCGGGTTTGGCCTTGAATTGTCATCCATTGAAGGGGTGAAGGTGTCGACCTATTGGATGCATCGGAACTTCCTTGGTGGCGCAGAACGTTTCCGCGTTGATGGCGAAGTTTCCGGCATCGGTGGCGAAACGGGTGGCATCGACTACAAGCTGTCGACCAGTTTGGAACGCCCTGCGGTTTATGGCGCGGACACCGACCTTTATACGCGCATTGAAGTGGGCCGCACGGATGAGCCGAGTTACTTGATTGATTATGCATCGTTGGAATTCGGCCTTACACGGCCCATCGGCGAAGACATCACGGCCTCTGCAGGGATCGGCTATCTTGGTGCCCGCGAAGTCAGCGATATCGGCACACGCACGTTCCACATTATCTCGCTCCCGTTGGGGGCCACAATAGAGCGTCGCGACGAACCTACAAACGCAAAAAAAGGCTATTATATCAATGCGGAAGTGACGCCGTTCACAGAGATCGATGCAGGCGCGGGCGCGTCGCGCATTTTCGTGGATGCCCGCGCTTACAAGACATTTGGCGAAAGCCAAAATATGATACTGGCAGCCCGCACGCAGGTTGGTACTGTTCTTGGTGGTGACGTGGAAAACACGCCTGACGACTTCCTTTTCTATTCGGGCGGCGGCGGCACGGTGCGCGGACAATCCTACGATTCACTTGCTGTTGAGCGGGTTTACGAAGGCGAGACATACACGACGGGCGGCAGCTCTTTCGCGGGTGCGCAGCTTGAGGCGCGCTATTCGGTGACTGACAGTATCGGGCTTGTGGGCTTTTATGACGTTGGCCAGATCACAGCTGGTGAAGGCTGGTCGGGCAATTCTCAATGGCATGCGGGCGCTGGGGTTGGCGTAAGGTACAACACTGGGATTGGTCCCATCAGGCTCGATATCGGCACGCCTGCAAGCGGCGACAACATCGGCAAAAATGTGCAGGTCTATATTGGGATCGGACAATCATTTTGAAGCATCTCATCCTCATCGGCACCATCGCATTTGTTCCCGCTCAACTGTTGGCGCAAGACCAAGCGGAAGAAGACAAAAGCTATCTGACGACCCTGATTGAAGACAACCTTTCGGGGGCGTCGCGCGATGTGAATATCGTGGGCTTTGAGGGTGCGTTAAGTTCGGCGGCTACGATCAAATTACTGACGGTTTCGGATGCTGAGGGCATTTGGCTAAGTCTCGAAGACGTGGTGCTCGACTGGAACCGTGCGGCACTGTTGCGCGGGCAGATTGATGTCAACGAATTGGGGGCCTCAAAGATTACCATCGCGCGCGCGCCAATCGCCGATGCAAACGCCCTGCCCAGCCCTGAGGCGCAAGGCTTTAGCTTGCCAGACCTCCCCGTCGGGATTTCACTGGATAAATTGGACATCGCAGAAATTGTCCTTGGCGAAAGCTTTTTGGGCGAAGAGCTTCGCCTGAGCCTGACGGGTGACGCTGCCCTTTCTGGTGGAGAAGGATCGGCTGCGATTATCGCCACGCGGCTCGGTGACAAGCTTGGGTCATTCAAGATTGACGGGTCTTACGGGAACATAAGCCGCCAATTGGCGCTGACTTTGGGCGTCGAGGAAGGACCGAACGGCATTGCCGCGACTAAACTTGCCCTTCCCGGCGCACCGGCGACGAAACTGCTGATTGATGGATCGGGTCCGATTGATGACTACGCCGCAAAATTGACGCTCGCGACCGATGGACAAGACCGACTTGCCGGTGATTTCACGTTGAAAGCAACCGATACGGGTCAGGTTGTTCAGCTTAATCTCGGCGGCGATGTGACGCCATTATTCGCGCCCGAATACCAAGACTTTTTTGGTGATGACGTGCTTTTGGATGTGCGTGCCAAAGTGTTGAATGACGGACAAGTCAGCTTAGAGGCCTTTGATATTGCGGCCAAATCCGTTCAAATGTCGGGTAGCGCGGAAATTGGCGCAGAAGGCTGGCCAAAACGGCTCGATTTGTCGGGTCAAATTGCGGACACTGGTGGCCAGATCGTTCTACTTCCACTGTCTGGGCCGAAAACTTATGTCGATAACGCCAAGATCAACCTGACTTACGACGCCGCTGTCTCAAACGACTGGACCGCGCATTTTGATATCGCGGGCTATGACCGTCCGGGGATGTTGATACGCGAACTTTTGCTTGAGGGTGGCGGTATTCTGGTGTCTGGCGATGGTGATGCTGTTGGCGAAGTGACCGCCAATTTTACCTATGGCGCAAGTGGTCTTGAGCTTGACAATACGGGTGCCGCCGAGGCGTTTGGCGATAAGATTTCTGGCGTCTTGATGGCGACTCGCACCGAAGGGTTCCCGACAAAAATCAGCACGTTCACGCTCACAGGCCCCGGCATTGAGGCCGCTGCGGATGCAGTGATCACGCAGACTAAACCAGGTCTCAGCATCCAAAGTAATGTGCTATTGGATGTCGACACATTGAGCCGTTTTTCGACACTTGCGGGGCGCGATCTTGGGGGCTCAGGCTCGCTTGCGATTGGCAGCGAGATCAAGCCGCTGGACGGTATGTTCGATGTGGTTTTGTCGGGCACCAGCCAAGACCTCGTGATCGGCATTCCGCAATTGGATGCTGTTTTCAAGGGCGGTGGCACGATTTCAGCCAGTGCGGTTCGTGATGAAGATGGCACGCGGCTTGAGGCGTTTAAGATCAAAACGACACAGGCCGACCTGACGGCATCCGCCAATTTGACGAGCCTACAGAGTGTTGGGAATGTTGATCTGATTGTTGAGGATGTCTCGCTGATTGAGCCCAAATTGAGTGGTCCTGCGCGGATAACAGGCACAGCGCAACGCGATCTCGAAGGGATCACTACGGCGAATATTCAAGGGTCCGACAGCGTGTCCAACCTTGCGCTGAACGCGATTTTACGCCCGTTGGCTGAGGGTCAAGCGATTGAAGTCGCTGGCCTTTCGACTATTCGCGATCTTCGGCATTATGCGAGGCTTGTGGGCCGCGATATGTCGGGTGGGGCCGAGGTCGAGCTTGGCTCCACGATCTTGGAGAATGGACTTCGGGTCGAAGGGACGCTGAATGCAGCAACCTCCAATCTGGCCGTGGGGGTCGCACAGCTTGATCCGCTGCTACGCGGTGATGGCACGGTATCTGCGCGATTTGCGCGGCTTGATGCGGATCGGTTCTCGCTCTCTGATCTCAAGGTATCGACGCCAGAACTGTCACTTCAAGGCAATGCCTCTGGCGGTGTCAGCGGTGAGGCCAATTTGGATTTGACCGCCCGTATCAATGATGTTGGCCTGCTAGGCCAAGGTTTGCGCGGCGCTGTGGACGCTGAGGTGAATGCCACGCGTGATGCCGATGACAACGCGACTGTTAAAGCCTCTGTTTCGGGGCCTGGGACAGCGATTGATCTCGCGGCGAATGTCGCACCAGACTATGCCATTTCGGGGGTTGTTACCGCTGATGTTGCGAACCTTGCGACCTATCGCAACCTGATCGGACAGCCCGTTTCTGGCGGGTTGAGTGCGCGGGTTGAGGGGAACATGCAGCCTGACCTTTCGTCCTTTGCCGCAAACCTTACGGCCAGCACTTCCAGCATCGGGATCGGCAATCCATTGGTCGATGTACTGTTCACAGGTACGGGTCAATTGCGCGCGCAGGCAGGCCTAAAAGACGGCACGCTGAACTTGCAAGACTTTAGCTATTCCACCAACAACCTTTCGATCTCTGGCGACTTGGGCGGGAAATCTGGCAACGGCCGTGGCGCGTTTGAGGCGCGTCTGAGCGATGTTGGTCTTTTGACGGATCAATTGAGCGGGCCTGTCACTGCGGCTGGGACTGCGTCACTTGATAACGCAGGCAATTGGGGCATTGATGCGCTTGCATCTGGTCCGGGTGGGATCACGATCAACACCTCGGGTCAGATCGGCAAGAATGGCCAATTGAACCTGAATTCCTCTGGCCGCGCCCCGCTTGGCCTTGCCAATAACCTGCTTGAACCACGCCGCCTGTCGGGTGACGCGACGTTCGATATCAACGTGAATGGACCAGCGGCACTCGAATCCGTCTCAGGCCGTATCGACCTTATCGATGCCCGTCTTGCCGCGCCGACATTGGGACAAGCGCTGACGAATATGGTGGGCGGCGTGACCCTGCAAAACGGGGCGGCCAATATCAACCTCTCCGCTGATGTCCAGACAGGTGGATCACTTGCGGTGGATGGCCCTGTGATACTGACCAGCCCGCAAACGGCCGATATTGCGATTACTTTGCGTGACATCATTCTGAAAGATCCCGAACTCTATCAAACCACGATTACTGGCGGCTTGACTGTTAAGGGCGCATTGCAAGGCGGTGCTGTGATCGCGGGTAAATTGGAGTTGGGTCAGACCGATATTCAGGTGCCGTCCTCTGATGTCGGCGCGTTGGGCGATTTGCCCGTTGTGACCCATTTTGGCCAGTCTGCCGCCGTGGAAGACACCCTTGCAAAAGCTGGTGCATTGGCTTCTGGTGCGGATGTGGTGGAAAGCACAACGACGGGGCCAGTGTTCCCGCTTGATATTCGCATTAGCGCACCGTCGCGTATCTTTATTCGCGGTCGCGGCTTGGACGCCGAGCTGGGCGGCTCACTTAGAATCGGGGGCACCACGCAGGTCGTGCAACCCACAGGTCTGTTTGAATTGACCCGTGGCCGCATCGACATCTTGCAACAGCGCTTTGAGTTGACCGAGGGCAGCGCATCGCTTCAAGGGAGTTTCGAGCCTTACATCCGGCTGGTCGCACAGACCGAGGCACGCACAGGCACGACCATCAAGATCATCGTCGAAGGGCCAGCAAGCGCCCCAGAAGTGACGTTTGAATCTATTCCAAGCCTACCGCAAGACGAAGTACTTTCCCAACTTATCTTTGGCCGCGATCTCGCGAACATCAGCCCACTACAGGCCGTGCAACTTGCCGCAGCAGTCAGTACATTGGCGGGTCGCGGGGGTGGCGGTTTGATCAACTCGTTCCGCGAAGGGATCGGCCTTGATGATTTCGACGTGACCACGGATGACGACGGCAATGCGGCTGTGCGTGCAGGTAAATACCTGTCCGACACCGTTTATACCGACGTGACCGTGTCCAACGACGGGACGACGGATCTCAGCATTAACCTCGACATCACAAACCAAGTCACGGCAAAAGGCACGGTGAACAATGACGGCGAAACAAGTATCGGAATCTTTTTCCAACGTGACTACTGATCTAGCGCTAGCCAGCCGCGACGGTTTGCCTGATGCCTTGCGCGTCTTGCTGGCTGAATACCCGCGCGCCATTTGGGAAACCGATCCCGGCTTTGACGGGTTGATCCGCTTTTGGCTCGACCGTCATATGATGTTTCGCCGTGTGATGGTGGATATGCAGGAGGATGCCCGCCGCCTTGTGGATGCCAAGGTAGAGCCTGCGCAATATGCGTCGCGCCTATCACGCTATGGCGGCATGTTTGTGAACGGGTTGCACGAGCATCACACGATTGAGGACACGCATTATTTCCCGAAACTCAGCACCAAAGACCCGCGGATCGCGGGCGGCTTTGCTATACTCGACAAAGATCACCACGACATCGACGAACACCTCAACGCCTTTGTCGCGAGCGCAAACGGCATACTTCAAGCGCGTGACAAGCGCGAGGTGATGCAAACGTTGGTGGGGCATTTTGAGGCTGAACTTAGCGGGCTAGAGCGCCTGCTAGATCGACATTTGAATGACGAGGAAGAATTGATCGTCCCCGTCATTCTTAAGTTTGGTGATCCGAACTAGGCGCGGTTCATCCGGTTTTCGATCAGATCATCCACAACCGATGGATCGGCCAGCGTGGACGTATCACCCAGTGTGCTATGATCATTCTCGGCAATCTTGCGCAGAATACGGCGCATGATTTTACCAGAGCGTGTTTTCGGCAAACCAGGTGCCCATTGGATCAGATCAGGCTTGGCAATCGGACCAATCTCCGTGCGGACCCACTTTTCAAGCTCCTTGCGCAGCTCTTCAGTCGGCTCTTGGCCGTTCATCAAAGTGACGTAGGCATAGATACCCTGCCCTTTGATTGCATGCGGGTAGCCCACAACAGCGGCCTCAGCCACGGCAGCATGTGCCACCAGAGCGCTCTCGACCTCTGCGGTGCCCATTCGGTGACCAGAGACGTTGATCACGTCATCCACGCGGCCTGTGATCCAGTAGTAGCCATCTTCGTCACGACGACAGCCGTCACCTGTGAAGTAGTAGCCTTTGTAATCCGAGAAATACGTCTTCTCGAAACGGTCATGGTCGCCCCAAACCGTCCGCATTTGACCCGGCCAACTATCTTTGATGCAAAGCACGCCTTCGATACCGTTGTCGTGTAGCTCTTCGCCTGTTGTTGGCTCCAAGACGACGGGCTGCACGCCAAAGAACGGCAATGTGCACGATCCCGGCTTGGTCGCGGTCGCGCCGGGCAGCGGGGTCATCAAATGGCCGCCAGTTTCGGTCTGCCACCATGTGTCGACAATCGGGCATTTGCCCTTGCCGACCACATCGTTGTACCAGTTCCAAGCCTCTGGATTGATCGGTTCGCCCACGGTGCCAAGGATGCGCAGATCGGACAAGTCGTGCTTTTCCACAAAGCTGGTGCCTTGGCCCATCAAGGCGCGAATGGCCGTTGGTGCGGTGTAGAACTGGTTGACCTTGTGCTTTGCGCAAACCTCCCAGAAACGCCCTGCGTCTGGGTATGTTGGTACGCCTTCAAACATGATCGTGGTCGCGCCATTGGCCAGCGGGCCATAGACGATATAGCTGTGGCCCGTGACCCAGCCCACATCAGCGGTACACCAAAAGATGTCGCCCTCTTTGTAGTCGAATGTGTATTGATGCGTCATCGCCGCATAAACGAGGTAGCCACCCGAGGTGTGAACCACGCCTTTTGGCATGCCTGTGGAGCCTGAAGTGTATAGAATGAACAGCGGATCTTCGGCGTTCACTTCCGTCGGCGGGCAATCGTTTGAGGCCGCAGCGGACAGCGCGTTATAATCAAAATCCCGCCCTTCGGTCCAAGTTGTTTGGCCACCAGTGCGCTTAACAACAAGGCATTTCACGCGGTCGTCACAGTGCAACAATGCCGCGTCTGCGTTTGATTTCAACGGCGTCGCCTTGCCGCCACGTGGCGCGTAGTCGGCCGTAATTAGAACCTTAGCGCCACAACCATTGATCCGCGTGCCCAGCGCATCGGGGCTAAAGCCCGCGAAAACGATAGAGTGGATCGCGCCAAGGCGCGCACATGCCAGCATTGCATAAGCAGCCTCAGGGATCATTGGCATATAAAGAACAACGCGGTCGCCTTTGACGACACCCATATCCTTTAGGATATTGGCCATGCGGCTGGTTTTGTCGTGCAACTCTTTGTAGGTGATGTGCAGCGCAGTTTCTTCGGGGCTATCAGGCTCCCAAATGATAGCGGTCTGGTCACCGCGTGTCGCAAGGTGGCGGTCGATACAGTTGGCCGAGATGTTTAGCGTGCCATCTTCAAACCATTTGATGTCCACAGAGCCTAGATCGAAGTTGGACGACTTTACCTTCGTAAACGGCTTGATCCAGTCGATCCGCTTGCCGTGCTCGCCCCAAAACGCCGCAGGATCCGCGATCGAGGCGGCATACATGGCCTCATAAGTCGCCTTATCGGCATGCGCGCCCGCAGCCATTTCAGCTGACGGCGGATATAATTTGCTAGTCTCAGACATGGATGTCCCCCCTGATCGGAATTCAATTCTAGAGGGCCAAATGGCCCAACCTCCCCGCCAAGATCATTTCTGCTCTAGACGCTCCTAGGCTCATCTTGTGCTGATTGGCTTCACATTCCAAGGGAGTGCCTTAAGACTCGGTGAGGTTTTGTAAATTCCTTGACTCTTTGAACGCCAGACCAGCCCCCACATCGCCCTTGTGATTGTTAAGGAATGTTAAATTTCCATTAACCATTCCCCCTCATGATACCTCTTGGGCAACGTCATAGGCCAGCAATGCGTATTAGGATCCTAACTAGTCTCATCATTTGCATTTCGCAGAATGCCTACGCGGGCGCTTGGGCGCGTGAAAAGGGCGAGTTGTTCATCGCAGCAGGCGGGAATTTCCTACTCTCCAGTGGCGCTCAACTGCCTGTTCACTATGACCCAACCCTTTATGCCGAATTTGGCGCGACCGAACGCCTTACCTTTGGGCTCGACCTTCATACCGCAGATAAGGGTCGCATTGGGACTGTGTTCATTTTTACAAACTTTCCAATCGGTGACACAGAGGCACAAGACAGATATTCGGCCGGTTTTGCCCTAGGTGCGCGCGCCGATGCCTACCATGCGACCGAAACATTGCTGCGCGGACACGTCTCATGGGGGCGCGGGATCGAGGATGGCTGGCTTGCCGTCGATGCATCTGCCACTTATGGAACCCGCGACCGCACATTTCGCCCAAAGGTCGATGCAACTTGGGGTCAAAGTTGGTCGGACAATTGGACGACAATTCTACAACTCCAAACGGGTCAGGGCTTCACCGACGACTATTACGCCAAAATTGCGCCCTCGATTGTCTACGAATGGAGCGACAAGATGAATTTCCAGCTTGGATTGGTGCAAGGCCTCACGGGTGACAAAGGTGCGGGCCTCAAATTCGAGACCTGGCTGACTTATTAAGTCCCCATCAACGTGGCAATCCCGATACCAAGCAACAAACAAGTTGGGCCATAGAGCCGCCGATCAAGTGTCGCAAAGGGCTCTTGCGGGGTCATACGCCGCCACATTGGCACCCAAGGTAATGCTCCACGCACAAAGAAAACAACAACGGCAGCGCCGAGGATCGTCAAGCGAACCCACGATTTATCTGCACTCAGCGCGGCAACGACAATAATCAAACCAGCGGCAACCATCGCACAGGGAATGGCGCCCGGCATGCGGGTTGCGTCCATTGCGCCAACAACAGTACGCACCAATTTTCTCTCATCGCGAATCGGAAACCAATACCCAATCCCCCAAAGGGCGTGCACCACAGCGACAAGCGCCAGAACGATCATGATCAAGGTTTGTAGAATCTCCATGGGTCAATCATAGACCTAACTGCAAAAACAAAAAGGGGCGCAATATGCGTCCCTTTCTGGTATCGTGCGATTTTGCCGTCAGCGTTACAGCGGGTTGTCCATGCGCACTATATAGCGAACGGTGCCTTTGACCGCTTGGCCCCACGAGAATTTCACGTCCCGTCCGCCTGTCCCTTGGCCCGTTGCGATCGAAGGTGCGATGTATTCCACGCTATTGCTCGCATTACGTAAATCGCCATCGATCGCCACGGATTCGACGGATCGTGCTCTCCCGCGGAATGGTAAGAACGGCTCGGTCTCAACCGTCCAAACAGAGGCGGCTGTTGCCTGCGTATGGTTCAAATAAGCGGGATTAAACACCTCGTCTGTGACACCGTGGAACGTATTACCTGCGAAGGACACGCTTCGCATTCGGCTGTAATCAAGGTCGGCAAATGTCGTATCAACCTTTTCGACGCGGTCAATATAGCCATTGATAGACCGAAACACATTCGCGTTCACCGACAGTCCGTGGATGAAGTGGTTCGGTCCATAGGGCTTGATCACGATGAATTTAAACGAAGCGGAGACATTGGACGCAAAGAAAATATTGTTCCCAATCGTCATCCCACCAAATGAAAACTGATTTCCCAAAGCGGGTTCAGCACTATGTTCGTTCGTCCATTCGATGAAGTTGTTATCGATGTAGTTGTTGCAAATCATGCTGGACGGGTTCGGGGTTGTCACGACGACACCGCCCATGCGCACCGCATTTTGCTGGGTATCGCCCTGAAACCAGTGGTTTCCACTCATTAACGCCGTCGCACCACCCAACACAGCAAAGTGGCGGAACATCATGATGCGATTGTCTCTGATTTTTACGTCATTTGCGTTAGCGTTCATCGCAATAGATTGCCGCTGCTGAACGTCCAGCGCCGTTTCATTGGAATTGAACTGGCAACGATCTACCGTCATTCCTTGGCATCCTGTTCCGATTGAGGTCAGGCCGCGATCTTTTGCTTTTGTAATAAAGCAGTCTCGGATGTGAAATGTAAGCCCACTTGGGGCCAACATGACGCCACTCGCAAACCCGTTGCCCTGAAACTCGATGTCATCCAAAACGAATTGGCTCAAGCTTTCGTAATTCGAGAAATCCATAAGGTATTTGAACCGCTTGAAGGTAAAGCTTTGGGTGCCTTCAGCATCATACAGAGGCGACGACAAATAAACCAGTTTCGCCCCAACATTGCGGCCACTTACATAGACCTCACGCCCCACCCCGGAACCTGTAACAAGTGACCCGATTGCCACGTTTGCGACATTGATCACGTTGGAAAGGCGTGTGGGATTTGAAGCGGAGTAAGTGGCTTGAGATGTTGCAGTATCGGTAGTCCAATTGGCAGAACTCTCCGCCTGAAATTGACCATTGCGGATCACACGGCGCGTCGCAAACGTGGTGCGCGTCGGATCTGCTCCTTGCATGTCGAGGGGCCCGTTCAGTGAAATACGACGTCCACACAGGTCCAGCGATTCATGGTCGGCAAAATTCAAAAGCGCCTGATAAGCCTTCTTGAAAGCAGTTATTTCATCACCAAAAGCATCCAAGTAAATCTCGTAGTTGAACTTTCGCTGAAGAATAAATCGCTTGCTGGCTGGCTGCGTAACGGTGCCCTCAAACTTAATATTGCTCTCAATCGTGACGTCTTTGGTCAAGTGGTAAACCCCTGCCGGCACAAAAACCGTTCGACCATTTGCCGCCGCATCTGCGGCCTCAAAAGCATCGCTATCATCGGTCGAACCATCGCCGATTGCGCCATAGTCACGCACATCCACCACAGACATCAAATCACGTACAAATACATTTGTGACGTCTTCGATTTCGATGTCTTCAACGCGGATCAAACCGCCGCTTGGACCCGTAATGTCTACCCCAAAGTGACCGTAGGCCGCGTTGCCCCAAATCAGATTGACGCCAACCCGATCGCCAGTTGCGACAATCGCGCTGATTTCAACCACTTCGCCGTAGGTCGTCAAAGTTGTGCTCGGTCCAACTTCAACCAATCCATTGGCTTTGCTGCCGTTCGCTTGGCCAGGCCACCCTGAAATCGCAACCGTAGGCAATGGGCCAGCAACAGCTTTAACTTTGGCGCGTACTTGCAAATAACAGCCGGGCAAAAGTGGGGTCTCGCCCATGTATCTGACGCGTGTTGTGGTTGAGGTTTTTAGAACCTCAAGACATCCACCAAAATCCTGCTCCGCCGACACGAAAACACCAGTACCGCTCGTCGCATAAGTATCTGATCCGGGCGTTCCATCCCCGCTCGACCAAACGCCGAGACCTGCAGAAAATGGGAGTGGTGCGAAAACGACCCCGTCAGTAATAGCCTTGTTCATGAATATTCCTTTCCAGAAAACCAATACAAAAGCGGTCCGGAAACGTCGCCGGAGCCTTCCGCATAGATTTAGCTGTCATGGGTAAATGCAGGCTGATGGCACCGTCACGGTGCGCTACGCAACGACCTTAGGCACCCAGATCGGGGGCAGGAACATAGTTGACTCCATCGATTTGCCATCCGTCAGGCGTTTCGATCATTTTGTAATCGAACACATGGGAAACACCATCTTTGTCCGTCACAATGACCCGTTGGAGAATTGCACCACCCTCCTCGCGTTGCGGCAGATAGCGCGCGGTCGCATTGTCCCAAATCATCGGAAACGACCGCTGCACCATCATGCCGAAATTCTGTGGGTTGCCAAAAATGCCTTTGATCGTCGGGCTGGCAAATTCAAACGCACCAGCGATGTCTCGGTCTTTGAAGGCATCAAGTTGGTCAGAAATGACATCATCAAAAGCGGCTTGCGCATCCAACGAACCAGCAGCATAAGCACCAACGCCCGCCGCTAAAACCAAAGCAATTAATCGTTCCATCACCGCCTCCATCCGTAAAATCTAACTTAGATACGGCTGGAGGCGACAAATAGTTTCAATTCGACCTAGGCCGCAAGTTGCGCCTCAATCAGGGCCACGGTCTCATCTACGCCGTAAAGCGCAATGAACCCGCCAAAGCGCGGCCCTTGGCTTGCGCCCAGCAGAACCTCGTAAAGCGCCGTGAACCAGTCGCGCAGCGGCTCAAACCCATGCTCTTTCCCAACGGCAAAGACCATCGATTGCAGCGCTTCCGCATCCAATCCGCCGTCCCAGACCTTCAGACGCGTAACCATGTCTTCCATCGCCCTACGTTCTTGATCGGATGGCGCACGGAACACTTTCTCAGGCTTCACAAAGTCGTTGTAATACCGCACGGCAAACTCTGCCGCCTGATCCATCTGCGGGTTCGTCGCCGCCGATGCCTCTGGCGCATAGCGCTGGATAAAGCCCCAAAGCGTATCCTTGTCCTCGGCACCCGAAACGGACGCCAAATTCAACAGCATCGCAAAAGGCACGACCATATCTGACGCAGGTACATCGGCCCCGTGAATGTGGAACACAGGGTTGTTCAACTTACCAGCATCGTCCTGTGTCGCGTAAGCGCGCAGCTGCTGGTGATACTCGTCAACGGCCTTGGGGATGACATCAAAATGCATGCGCTTGGCCGTCTTCGGCTTCAAATACATGAAGTAAGACAGGGATTCCGTCGCAGCATAGGTCAGCCATTCATCAATCGTCAGGCCATTACCTGATGTCTTGGAAATCTTGTGACCGTCGGCATCAAGGAACAATTCATAAGTGAAATGCTCTGGCGCACGCCCCCCCAAAACGCGGCAGATACCATCGTAAATCGGCGTATTGGTCGCATGGTCCTTGCCATACATCTCGAAATCAACGTCCAAAGCGGCCCAGCGCGCGCCAAAGTCGGGCTTCCACTGCAACTTGCAATTCCCGCCCGTGACCATCGTCGTCACTTCGGTCCCGTCGACATCGTCAAAAGTGATTTCGCCCGCTTTGCTCACGTTCTTCATCGGCACATAAAGCACCTGACCCGTTGTCGGGCTAATCGGCAAGAAAATCGAATAAGTCTCGCGACGCTCGTCACGCAGCGACTTGAGCATGATCGCCATAATATCATCGTAACGCTCGGCAGACCGCAGCAAGATATCGTCCATCTTGCCCGCTTTGTAATAGGCAGTGGAACTCGCAAACTTATATTCAAACCCGAAGGTATCCAAGAACGAATTCAGCTTCGCGTTCATATGATCGCCAAAGCTGTTATGCGTCCCAAACGGATCAGGCACAGCCGTCAACGGCTGCTGCATAAACGGCTTTAGCGCCTCGGGGTCAGGCACATTGCCCGGAATTTTGCGCATCCCGTCCATATCGTCCGAAAAACAAAGCAGTTTCGTCGGGATATCCGAGATCACCTCAAACGCGCGGCGGATCATCGTTGTGCGGCTGACCTCACCAAATGTCCCGATATGTGGCAAACCAGACGGGCCATAGCCAGTCTCAAACAACACGTAACCCTTCTCAGGGTCCTTTTTTTCATACCGTTTGAGCAAACGGCGGGCTTCTTCAAAGGGCCAAGCCTTGGAATTCATCGCAGCGTCACGCAAATTGGTCATAGTATCTCTCAACGGTTTGAAATGGCGCCCCAATGGCAACCTATCTCGCTCTCCCTATTGCGCACAGGGCAAGGCGTCAATAAATCGGGAGTAGAATGAAAAGGATATTTAGAATGACACCTGACGCAGCAATGACCGGACAAGACGCATTGGTAGCCCTCATGGTCGCAGTTTCCGCTTCCGACGAGGAAATTCGTACCGCTGAACTTGTTAAAATATCCAACACAATCAATCACCTGCCCGTTTTCGCAGAGTATGACGCCGATCGGCTACCTCGCGTCTCCAAAATGGTGTTCGATCTTTTGGAGCAAGAAGACGGGCTAGAGGCGCTTTTTGGTCTGATCCGCGACTCCCTCGATGAACGCCTCTTCGAGACGGCCTACGCACTATCTTGCGACGTTGCCGCCGCTGATGGCACAATTGATGCGGTAGAGGCGCGTATGCTCGAAGAGATTCGCGATGAGCTTAACATCGACCGTCTGCACGCCGCCGCAATCGAGCGCGGTGCGCGTGCCCGTCACATGACCTATTGATCCACATCCGCCAAAACCGCCCAGCGTTGCAGCAAAACCTGCTGCAAGCGCTTGGCGTTGGTGTTGAACGAGATCGAGCCAAAGGGCTGCTCATCGCCTGACAGTTTGCCCTTCTCGCGTGCGTCCAAATCCGCCGCGAAAATCGCAAAGGTCAAATCGCGCCCGCCCGCCGTGCGCAGATACCCCGCAAGGCTGGAGACAAAATTAAGGGCCCCCGTCTTGGCCAAAACTGTCGCGGGATGGTCCTTCAACCGCTTGTTATCCTCATCCTTAAACGCAATATCCTTCATAATCGGGCGCAATTGCCCCATTGCACGATCCGCATTCAAAAGCGCCACCATATCCAACGCCGAAATGCGGCTTGCATCCGACAGACCCGAATGATCCGCAAAAGATGGCGCGATCCCCGCCCGCTCCTTGGTCCATTGCGTCATACCAAGCGCTGAGGTCCGCAAGCCACGCTTCTGCCCCGTCCGCTTTTCCGTCGCAGCCATGCCTGCCGCTTCCGCCGTGATGTTCGTCGAATACTTCAGCATGTCCCGCATTACCTCGCTCAAAGGCGGGCTTTCAAACGTAGCCAACACATCCCCTGCGGGCAGATCCAACACCTCAACGGGGGCCTGCAACACAATGCCATGGCTTCGCGCAAAGGTCGCAAAAACCTCACCCGCATAAAGGGCTGGATACCGCACAGGCAACCACCGCGACCCGCCATTGCCGAGCGCACCCCGTGCCACAGTCCATTCATCAACATTGCCGCCATCCGTGTAGGTAAATGTCGGCACCTCACGGTTCACGATCTGCATCTTCGCCATGGTCACATCGGGGCGATAATTATCACTGCGCGCATCCATCGTGACGCTGTAATTACCGCCCTGCTTCTTCCACTCAAAATGCACGCGATTGTAATTGAGGTTCAGCCCTGTGATCGCTGGATTATAGCCTAAATAATCAAGCTGCTCTTGGTCGATCTCTTCCAAATTCGGCAAGGCACCGTCGTAAACCTGAAACGCGCCGCGCACTTCCTTCAGGCCCGCATCCTTCAATCGCTGCGCCAGAACCGCGAGGTCATCAGTGACCAAGTTCGGATCGCCACCGCCGACCAAAATCAAATCACCATCTAAAATGCCATCTGAAATGGCACCTTTCGCAAATAACCGTGTTTGAAAGCGATAATTGGCCCCAAGCCCCTCAAGCGCATAGAGCGCGGTAACAGCTTTCGTCACGCTCGCAGGCGGCTGGGGAATATCCGCGTCATGTTGGTCAAGGATCTCACCTGTTAGTGCATCAGCAACCACAATCCCGACATGCCCCGTCACCTCGGACGCAGCCACAACCTGCGCCAATGTCTGGCGCATCTCGGGTGTAATCCGATCCGCAGCAGAGGGCCGCGCCACGGGTCGCAACGACACCAGCGGCGCATCCGCCATCGCTGCACCACCCGCGCTCATCAGCATCGCCATTAGCGCCCTGCGAGAAACCATCTTACCCATTCCATTCACCATTTGACCGTATCGCCGTCGAGGACGCATCCGACATCGGTATATTCACAAAACACCATCTAGGTGCATCACCACGGCCTAAAACCTCGGAAGCGCGCCCCTGCAACATCGCCTCACGGTAAACACGCGCGGCCTTCGACAGGCGCGCCGAAATCCGATCATTCGGCCGTGCAAGAACGCCCACGGGCACGTTATCCATAATCCACCGCCAATCCTGCCAGCGATGGAACTGCGCTAGATTATCGGCACCCATCAACCACACGAACCGCACAGCAGGATAGCGCGCCTGCAAGGCTGCAACCGTCTCAGCCGTATAGCGCGTGCCAAGGCGGCTCTCAATGTCCGTCACCTCAACACGCGGATGCTGCATCACTTGCCGCGCCCGCGCCATACGGTCAGACAGCAGCGCAGGTCCGCGCTTTTTCAACGGGTTTGCAGGACTGACCAGCCACCAGACACGGTCCAGACCGAACCGCTTCAACGCTGTGCGCGTGATATGCACATGCCCCTCATGCGCAGGGTCAAACGACCCGCCGAGCAGGCCAACAACCTGCCCCGCCTTTGCAACCGGAAAGCCCTGCGTCACGTCCTAGCTGTCCAATTCTGCAGAAGCAGCCCAAAGATTGATTTGCTCCTCATCGGCATATTGATCAATCAGCGCAAGCTCATCAGCACTAAACGCAAGGTTATTAATCGCCCCCACGCAATCAAGAACCTGCGACGGCTTTGAGGCACCAATCAGCGCCGTCGTAATCCCACCGCCTCGCAACACCCAAGCAATCGCCATCTGTGCCAGCGTCTGCCCGCGCCCTTCGGCAATTTCATTCAGCTTGCGGATGTTCGCGACCGCATTCTCGGTTAGCATTGACGGGAACAATGACTTACCCTGCGACGCACGCGACCCCTCGGGAATACCACCCAGATACTTCTTGGTCAGCATCCCTTGGGCCAGCGGTGTAAAGGCAATCGAGCCCACGCCCAATTCCTGCAACGTCTCCTTCAACCCGTCACGCTCCACCCAGCGGTTGATCATGTTATAGCTTGGCTGATGGATCAAACAGGGCGTGCCCAGATCCTTCAAAATCGCCACAGCTTCCCGCGTCCGCTCGGTGTTATACGACGAAATCCCCGCATAAAGAGCGCGACCAGACCGCACGATATAATCGAGCGCGCCCATCGTTTCCTCCAAGGGTGTCTCAGGATCAAAACGGTGCGAATAGAAAATATCGACGTAATCAAGACCCATCCGCTTGAGCGACTGATCACAAGAGGCCACCAAATACTTGCGGCTGCCCCATTCGCCATATGGGCCCGCCCACATATCATAGCCAGCCTTGGAACTGATAATCAGCTCGTCACGATAGCCCTTGAAATCTTCCGCCAAAATCGACCCAAACGCATGTTCCGCCGAGCCTGCTGGCGGTCCATAGTTATTGGCCAAATCAAAATGCGTGATTCCATTGTCAAACGCCGTGCGGCAGATCGCCTGCTTGGTCTCATGCGGCGTATCATGGCCGAAATTATGCCACAGCCCTAAGGACACAGCAGGCAATTTCACCCCTGATTTTCCACAGCGGTTGTAAACCATGCGGTCATAGCGGTCGGCGGCAGGCACATAAGTCATGATAAGCTCCCTAAAATATTTGGGCTAAACGAACCACTTAGCGGGGCAACTGTCAAACCAAAGCAATGGACCAGTTTCCACGATTGCCCCTCGCGCCCCGCCCCGCTATCTAAGGGCAAATTCCTAAACCGAGCGGAGCGTCGCAAAATGGCCAGCAATCAATTCGTCTACTTTATGGACGGTGTTTCCAAAACCTACCCAGGTGGCAAGAAAGTCTTTGAAAACATCCGTCTGAACTTCTTGCCAGGTGTGAAAATCGGCGTCGTCGGTGTGAACGGTACGGGTAAATCAACCCTGATGCGGATCATGGCGGGCCAAGATAAGGACTTCGTTGGCGAAGCATGGGCGGCCGAGGGCGCACGCGTCGGCTATCTGCCACAGGAACCACACTTAGATGAAAAGCTAACTGTGCGCGAAAACGTGATGTTGGGCGTGGCCGATAAAAAGGCCATTCTAGATCGCTACAACGAGCTTGCGATGAACTACTCCGACGAGACCGCCGATGAGATGGCGAAACTTCAGGATGAAATCGACGCCCAAAACCTCTGGGATCTCGACGCCCAAATCGACGTGTCCATGGAGGCCCTGCGCTGCCCGGCCGACGACGCCGATGTATCTACCCTTTCAGGTGGTGAACGCCGCCGCGTGGCCCTGTGCCAACTGCTGCTCGACGCGCCAGATATGCTGCTTCTTGACGAACCGACTAACCACCTCGACGCCGAAACAATCGCTTGGCTGCAACAGCACCTTGTTGATTACAAAGGCACAATCCTGATCGTCACCCACGACCGCTACTTCCTTGATGCGATCACAGGTTGGATTTTGGAACTCGACCGTGGCGCAGGTATCCCGCACGAAGGCAACTATTCCAGCTGGCTCGAAGCCAAGGCAAAGCGTCTTGAGAAAGAAGCCAAAGAAGACAAATCCAAGCAGCGCACGCTTGAACGCGAACTTGAATGGATGCGTCAAGGAGCCAAGGCACGTCAGGCCAAATCGAAAGCCCGTATCAGCGCCTACAACGACCTCGCGAACCAGTCGGAAAAAGAGAAGATGGGCCGCGCACAGATCATCATTCCAAACGGTCCGCGTCTTGGCTCCAAGGTCATCGAGGTCGAGAACCTCAAGAAAGCCATGGGCGACAAACTCCTTGTCGAAGGCCTCTCATTTGATCTGCCACCCGGTGGCATCGTCGGTGTGATCGGTCCAAACGGCGCGGGTAAATCGACCCTCTTCTCGATGCTGACTGGCCAAGCACAACCCGACGAAGGCTCCGTCTCCTTCGGCGATACGGTGAAACTCTCCTACGTCGACCAATCCCGCGACGCCCTCTCACCTGACGCCACGGTCTGGGAAGAAATCACAGGCGGCGCAGAGATCATTGAACTCGGCGAAGCCTCCATGAACTCCCGCGCATATTGCTCGGCGTTCAACTTCAAAGGCGGCGATCAGCAGAAAAAAGTCGGGTTGCTCTCAGGCGGTGAACGTAACCGCGTCCACATGGCCAAGCTCTTGAAATCAGGCGGCAACGTCCTGCTCCTTGATGAGCCAACAAACGACCTCGACGTAGAAACACTCCGCGCTCTGGAAGACGCCCTGACATCCTTCGCAGGCTGCGCCGTGGTCATCTCCCACGACCGCTTCTTCCTCGACCGGATTTGCACACACATCCTCGCATTCGAAGGCGAGGCGCATGTGGAATGGTTCGAGGGCAACTTTGAAGACTATGAAGAAGACAAAAAACGTCGCCTCGGCAACGACGCGCTAGAACCAAAACGCATGAAGCACAAGAAATTCGTGCGCTAAACCAATAACTTGGCGGTGGATCATCCCCGATTTGCCGCCAAGAACTTTTCCTGACAACCTCAACTAAATATAAATCAAATTGACCGAAGTTCACTTCATTCCCGCCTAAACCGGAATGAGGATTGTATGTTCAAAGTCACCGCCGCCATGATCACTTGGCTGGTTTTCACCCTGTTCCCGACCATATCCATTGCCGAACTGGCGTCTCTCTTAGGGGGAAGCGCCTTTCAAAATGCGTCGCGCTCTTTGCTCCAACCCAATGAGGGCGCGCTTGCCCCCGATGAAAATGGCGGTGCAGGTAGTCTGTTTGCGGGCAAAGGCGGGCTTGGCCTCTTTGCGCCCCACCCCAAACGTGTGCCGCGTGAAATTGAACAGGCCAGCTACCAACAACCGCAACTGCAACTGCAAACCTACTCGGCCCCCACAACGTCCGCAGCGCGGATTCTCCACCTGATCAGCCTCGCCGAAGCGGGATCTAAGGGGTACGACGCCGTGCAACATGGCGCAACACGCCGTCCGTCACGTGTGCCGACCCAAATGACAATCGCGGACATCTATCAATGGATCGACAATACCCCAGGTCAACCGCACGCTATCGGACGCTATCAATTCATCCCAGCCACGCTGAAACGCTTGGTTCGTGAATTGGGGTTAAATACCCAAGAGACCTTCTCGCCCAACGTGCAGGACAGGCTTGCACAGGTGCTTTTGGCCGAGGCAGGTTTTCACGACGTCAGCCGCGGCAAGATGGGGCGACGCACATTTATGAATAATCTTGCAAAAATTTGGGCAGGTTTGCCGAATTCATCAGGGAAATCCCACTACCACGGCTACGCAGGCAACCGCGCAACGATGGCATGGGCACGATTTGACGCCGAGATGCGCCAAATCTTCCCAAGCAATACTTGAGCCTTATTTGCGCTTTACGAACTCGGTTAAGATTACAATGCGCTGACCCTCAACACGGCTCTCAATATGGCCGGCATTATCGTGCACCAATGAAATGCTGCGCACAGCCGTGCCGCGTTTCGCGGTAAACCCAGCGCCCTTTACAGGCAGGTCTTTGATCAGCACAACCGTGTCGCCATTCGCCAAAACAGCACCATTGGCGTCTTTATGGACCAAAGGGATCGCGGACGCGCGCGCTGCAACATCAGGCTCCATCATCATACCAAGCTGGGCATCTGTCGCCCAAGCTTCGCCAACTTCGCCAAGTTTGCGCCAAACAGCAATCTGAACCGCAGGCTCAACAGACCAAGCAGCCCCCTCAAGCGCGCGCCAATGTCCGTTAGGCGCGTCAACACCACCAGCGCAGATTTCGCAGAAAACCGCATCATCTGTTGCCGTCACCTCGACACGCACCAGCCCATCTGTGCCACCGCAAATTTCGCAAACACCACCCGAGCGCTCCAACAACTGATCAATATTCACGGCACGCTCCTGAAATTTCTGTACTACAAGAGATCAGATGCGGGGCATTTCCCATAAGGTCAACCAGTCAAAACGACCTCATTGCGTGCCTATGTTCGCAAACGCCCCGTAATCGCCAATAATTTGCCGCCGAAAATACAACCAAAACGGATAGCACTTGCATTTTGCGCAAAATTACTTCATATGGTCTCTGCAGACGTTATTCTATCTCGACCCACTGTTTTCCTTTTCGGCTACAGTCTTCGATATTGCACTGACTAAGCCGCGCTGTCGCACTCCGCGGGCAGACTGAAAAAAGGATTATTACCATGGCTACTGGTACAGTAAAATGGTTCAACGCAACTAAAGGCTTCGGCTTTATCGCTCCCGATGGTGGTTCTAAGGACGTTTTCGTTCACATCTCCGCTGTTGAGCGTTCCGGCCTCACAGGCTTGAAAGATGACCAAAAGGTAACTTTTGACATCGAAGCTGGCCGTGACGGTCGCGAATCTGCGGTGAACTTGGCTCTGGCCTAAATTACCCTTCGGGGCGCCCGTTTCAGACGGGCGTTCCACTCAGCTGGCAACTCGCCGCCAATACCATCTCCCCAAATTTCAAACTGTCTTGTAACCGCGCCATAATTCTGTGCGGTGACCATTCATACATGGCAAATAAAAAGAGGCGCCCGAATTGAGCACCTCTTTAAATGGGATTTAATCTTCCAGAACGAAAGTGATCTTCAGAACGACGCGATATTCTTCAACCTTGCCGTCCTTTACTGTCACTTTCTGATCCGCAACCCAAGCACTCGTGATGCCTTTCAGGGTCTTGGACGCGCGCTCAACGCCATTGGAAACAGCATCGTCAAACGATTTGCTGGAGGAGCTGATGACTTCGGTTACTTTTGCAATAGACATGGTAAATCCTTTATTTACTGGTGTACGGAAGGGTTAATTCGCTATCCGGCAATGCGCAACAGGCCGCGCGGCAAGCAGGCGGCTCACCGCGCAGTTTGCGCCAATTCCAGAACCGCAGAGCCGATTGCAGCGACGTTCGCCTTTACGCCTTCTTCATTCGGGTGAATCCCGTCCGCTTGCATAAAGCCCAAGACCTTATCTTGCGTGCCCGCCGCCGCCAGCAATCCGGCAAAGAAATTCGGATAAAGCGGGACAGCATACTTCGCAGCCAAATCTACATACATCCCGTCGAACGCGGTCTTGAAATCAGGGCCATAATTCGCGCCCGCAGTCAGGCCAACCAGTAGGACCTGAATATCTGCGGCCTGCGCCTTGGCCAAGATCGCATCCAAATTCGCACGGCTCACTGATGGATCGAGACCCCGCAATAGGTCATTACCGCCCAACGCCACAATCATCGCATCCACATCAGGTGTTAGCGTCCAATCGACCCGCGACAGACCGCCTGCCGTGGTATCGCCCGACACCCCCGCATTTAGCACGGTCACATCCGCACCCTCAGCATCCAACCAACCTTGCAACTGCGGCACAAATCCCTGATCCACAGGCAAACCGTAACCTGCCGTTAAGCTGTCACCCAATGCTGCGATCGTGACCTTTTCTGCATAAGCTGCACTCGAAAACACACCAATTGCCAAAGTAAGGTTGCGCATCCACCGCGCCGCCCCATATCCAGTAGACCTCATCAATTCAAAGGCTCTTTTCATGACCAACCCTGTTCTCTCGCTCATAAATGCATCGCTATCTCTCGACGGTAACGCAGGTAAGGTCGACATTTTGCACGGCATTTCGCTTGATGTCGTTGAGGGCGAAACGTTGGGGCTTATTGGGCCAAGTGGATCGGGCAAATCATCTCTCCTGATGTTGATGGGCGGGTTAGAGCAGGCCACGTCCGGGCAGATCACGGCCCTTGGCCAAGATCTCAGCGCCATGAACGAAGACCAACTCGCCCGCTTCCGTTCTGATCATATGGGGGTGGTGTTCCAATCTTTCCACCTTATTCCGACAATGACTGCGCTAGAAAATGTTGCAACCCCGCTCGAACTCGCAGGCGTACAAGACGCCTTTACCCGTGCAGCCGCCGAACTTGACGCCGTGGGCCTTGGTGCACGCAAAGACCATTACCCGGGTCAAATGTCAGGTGGCGAACAGCAACGCGTGGCCCTCGCCCGCGCCTCTGCGCCGCGTCCAAAAATTCTGCTGGCCGACGAGCCGACAGGCAACCTTGACGCCACTAACGGGGCCGCGATTATCGACCTGCTGTTTGACCTGCGCGACAAGCATGGTGCCACCCTGATCATGGTCACTCATGCCGCCGACCTCGCCGCCCGCTGCGACCGCGTCATCAACCTTTCTGACGGACGCATCGCATGAGCCTGAAAATCGCATTCCGTTTCGCCATGCGCGAATTGCGCGGCGGCCTGCGCGGCTTTCGCGTGTTCCTCGCTTGTTTGGCCCTTGGTGTGGCCGCCATTGCAGCCGTTGGCACCGTCCGCGCTGGCATTGAGGCTGGTTTAGAGAAAGAAGGTGCGGCCCTTCTTGGTGGCGACGCCGAGGTCGAATTCACCTACCGCTTTGCACGTGAAGATGAACTCGCGTGGCTCGGTACCATCTCCACTCAAGTCTCGGAAACCGTTGATTTCCGCTCCATGGTTGTCGTAGAGCGCGGCGAAAACACCGAACGCGGCCTTAGCCAAATCCGTGCGGTAGATAGCGCCTACCCGCTTGTCGGCAAAGTCACCCTCGATCCCGAAATACCGCTCGACGCGGCCCTCGCCGATCATGGCGTGGTTCTCGAACGTATCCTCGCCGACCGTCTTGGTCTTGTCGCAGGCGACACCGTAAAACTTGGCACCCAGACCTTCACTTTGCGGGCCATTCTTGAACGCTACCCTGACAATGCCTCTGGTGGTTTTGGACTTGGCCCGCGCACAATTGTACTCACCTCTGACCTCAAGGGCACGGGCCTTCTTGAAGAAGGTTCAATGTTTTCAACAAATTACCGCTTAACCCTTCCCCCAAACCCCAACCTTGAAGCGCTTGAGAAAGCCACCGAAGACCAGTTCCGAGATCAAGGGTTACGCTGGCGCGACAGTCGCCGTGGTGCGGGAGGTACTGCCCGCTTTGTCGAACGCATCGGTGCATTCCTCATCCTCATGGGGCTCTCCGGCTTGGCCGTAGGTGGCGTCGGCGTGTCTGCCGCAGTGCGCGCTTACCTCTCAGGCAAAACAAGCGTCATCGCTACGCTCAAAACACTCGGGGCCACCCGTAACACGGTCTTCCTGACCTACTTCATCCAGATCGGCATCCTGACAATTCTCGGCGTCGCTATCGGCCTTGCCTTGGGCGGCACTATCCCCCTCCTTGCTGCCCCGCTCATCGCAGAGGCCTTGCCAATCCCTTCCGATTTCACCCTACAAATCGCACCCCTCGCCGAGGCAGCCCTCTACGGCATCCTCGCCGCGCTGATCTTCACGCTCTGGCCACTTGCACGCACCAAACAAATCCGCCCCGCAACCCTGTTTCGCGACGCATTTGGCACGACAAACCGCCTGCCCGCCTTGCGCTACTTGATCGCTACGGCCCTGCTTCTTGCCGCCCTTATCGGCGCTGCGGTCTGGTTCTCGGGCACGGTCTGGCTGACGCTTTGGACGGCGGGCGGCATTGCGGGGGCCTTATTCATCTTGGCCATCGCGGCGTTTTTCGCACGGATCACGGCCAAGGCACTAGCTAAACGCACACGCGGCTGGCCCACGATGCGTCTCGCACTTAACGCCATCGGTGCAAGAGGCGGCGAGACGACATCTGTTGTCCTGTCACTAGGCCTCGGCCTCGCTGTGCTTTCCGCCGTCGGCCAAATAGACGGCAACCTGCGCGCCTCCTTCTCAGATGAATTGCCCGAAGTCGCACCGAGCTATTTCTTCGTCGACATTCAGCCTGACCAGATTGACGGTTTTAAAGCACGCCTCGATGGCGACAAAGATGTCCGCAAGGTCGATAGCGCACCGATGCTGCGCGGCGTCATCACCCAGATCAACGGCGAAAACGCCGAAGATGTTGCAGGCGGCCATTGGGTCGTGCGCGGTGATCGCGGCGTGACCTATGCCGCCGCCCTGCCCGAAGGCAGCGACATTACTGAGGGCGCTTGGTGGCCTGAAGATTACGCAGGCCCACCTCTAATGAGCTTCGCCGCTGAGGAAGGCGCCGAGATTGGTCTCAAACTGGGCGACACCGTCACCGTCAACATTCTGGGCCGCGATATTACCGCGACAATCGCAAGTTTCCGCAATGTGAGTTGGGAGACGGGCGGCATCGGTTTCGTCATGACAATGAACCCATCCGCCCTGCAAGGCGCACCGCATAGCTGGATTTCGACGGTCTATGCGAGCCCAGAATCAGAGGCGAAAATCTTGCGCGATTTGGCGACAATGTACCCCAATATCACCGCAATCCGCATCCGCGACGTCATCGATCAAGTCATCGAAGTCGTTAACGGAATTAGTGCGGCGACACGCTACGCGGCCCTTGCCACTTTGGTCACGGGCTTCCTCGTTTTGATCGGCGCGGCACTGGCTGGTGAACGGGCACGAACCTACGAAGCGGCGGTTCTCAAAACCGTCGGCGCGACCCGCACCCGCATCTTGTGGAGCTTCGCGCTGCGTGCTGCATTGCTTGGGCTAGCCGCTGGTATCGTCGCCCTCGCGGCGGGGATTTTGAGCGGCTGGGCCGTGACCACATTCGTTATGGAAGGCGATTATATGGTCATCTGGTCAAATGCGTTTCTGATCATTGGCGGCGGTGTGATGGCCTCGCTCGTCGCAGGGCTTGCCTTTGCAATCAACCCTTTGGCCGCAAAACCTGCAAGAGTTCTACGGGCGCGCGACTGAATTAACGCCGTGCATGCAAAAGCTGCATAAGCCGCCCTTCGCGCTGAAATGGCGTGGAGGGCTGTCCGCTCTGAGGTGAATTCATCACCCGAATCGCCAGCACCCACGCGATAAGCGCGAAAGCAGCACCACCAACATATTGCCCAATCAACACCCCTGGTGCGCCGAACCAACCCGCCCCCAGCAAAACAAACGGCACGATCCCCAACGTATTGCGCGCCCAATTGATGAAGGTCGAATAATAGGGATGTCCAAGGTTATTGAAGGCTGCATTCGCCACAAAAATAACGCCGTTGAAAAAGAACAACAGCGAGAGCGGGCCAGCGAACAAGAATACGATGGTCAGCGTCACGCCTTCTTCCAAAGCAAACAGGCTCACGAGGGCTGGACGCAGAAGGAACAGCAAAGCCGAAACCACGACGACGACGACCGCTGTAAAGATCATTCCGTCTCGGAACGCCCCTCGCACGCGGTCTTGTTGTCCTGCACCAAAATTCTGTCCGATGATTGGTCCGATTGCCCCCGAAAGGGCAAAGATCACACCAAAGGCGACTGGCGTGATGCGCGCCGCAATCGCCATGCCAGCCACGGCAGCTTCGCCAAACTCAGACATCGCGCGGGTCACGTAAGCCTGGCCAATCGGGGTGGCCAGTTGGTTCAGAATTGCCGGCACAGCAATCGCCGCTATGGGCCGCAAATCAAGGTGAAGGGTCGCCCGTGTCGGCCGCTCGAAACCGTTATAATACTTGATGATCGGAAGCACCGCCGCCACGCCCATTGCAACGCGCGCCACCACACTCGCGATTGCGGCACCAGTCAGGTCTAGGTTCAGCCCAAAGATCAGAATAGGATCAAGTATGGCATTTATGATGCCGCCCCAAACAGTCGCCATCATCGCCCGCTTCGCGTCCCCATGCGCCCGCAAAATGGCACCTCCAACCATGCCAACAAGTAGGAACGGCAGCGACGGAATAATGATAGCAAGGTAATGCACGGCAAGCGCCAGTGTGTCCCCTGTCGCCCCCATGAGGGCCGCGAGAGCCCTAAGATTGAACCAGACCAACGCCGCAAATAACGCACCAAAAATAACTCCGTAGATCAAGGAGTTGGTCGCTTTGCGGCGCGCCTCTTCAACATCCCCCGCCCCGAGTGCGCGTGCGACGAGCGCTCCTGCGGCAATGGCCATGCCGATCCCGAAAGACGAGGTGAAAAACAGAATTGCGCCGGCATATCCAACAGCGGCCGCCAATTCGGATTTGCCGAGCATTGAGATGAAAATCATGTCTACAAAGTCGACGATAAACACCGCCATCAAACCGACCGAAGCCGTGAGTGACATCACCGCAATATGGCGAAACAAGTTGCCTTCAAGAAAAACCGCTTGCTTCGGCGCCATGTCAGATTTTTGGCTTGTGCTGCAGCAAGGGCATCACGTCACCCATCTCAGGCCCACGCTCGCGCCCCGTAACCGCTTTGCGCAACGGCATAAACAGCCCTTTGCCCTTGCGGCCTGTTGCCTCTTTCACGGCCGTTGTCCAGCTTGACCAAGTATCATCCGCGTAGGGCGGATCACCAAGTATATCAAAGGCTTGGGCGATAAATTCACGGTCTTCGTCTTCAACCAAAGGTGCGGCACCATTCTCAAAGAACGCCCACCAATCGGCGATATCGTCCAGCTTGGTGATGTTGCCTTTGATAGCATCCCAGAACGCGAGTTTTTTGTCGGCGGGAACGTCCTTCAAATGATCTGCAACGTCTTCTGCGCTCAGCGTCGCGTTGTAACGCGCGGTCAACGGCCAGAGGTCTTCGAAATCAAACTTGGTTGGCGCCGACCCGAACTTTGTAACATCAAAACCGTTAATGACTTCTTCAATCGAAGACCGCAGTTCAACAGGCTCTGAAGAACCCAGACGCGCCATCAGCGACAGAACCGCCAGTGGTGCAATGCCGATGTTGCGCAGATCACGTAAAGCCGCTGTTCCCAAACGCTTAGACATCTTGCCTTCTGGCATCGTCAGCAAAGAATGGTGCGCAAAACGTGGCACGGTGCCGCCAAGCGCCTGCATAATCTGGATTTGTGTCGCGGTGTTGGTCACGTGGTCAGAGCCGCGCACGATATAGGTCATGCCCATTTCGACGTCGTCAACAACGGACGCCAGCGTATAGAGAATCTGCCCGTCGTTTTTGAAAAGAACCGGATCAGAAACAGAGGCCGCATCAATCGAGATATTGCCGATAATACCGTCGTTCCATTCGATCCGCTCAAGGTTCAATTTGAACCGCCAATGGGAGCCACGCTCGGCGCGCAGCTTGTCTCTTTCTGCCTCGGAAAGGTTCAGCGCAGCACGATCATAAACCGGTGGCTTGCCCATATTGAGCTGCTTTTTGCGCTTCAAATCAAGCTCGACAGGGGTCTCGAAACACTCGTAAAGCCGCCCCATGTCGATCAATTGTTGCTTTGCAATCAGATACTTATCCATGCGCTTGGACTGGTACTCCATGCGATCCCACTTGATGCCAAGCCACGTCAAGTCATCCATGATGCCCTGCACGTATTCATCCTTGGACCGCTCTGGATCGGTGTCGTCAATCCGCAGCACGAAGGTGCCGCCGTTTTGGCGCGCGATGGCGTAGTTGAACAAGGCGGCGCGCAGGTTACCGATGTGGATGTAACCAGTTGGCGATGGGGCGAAACGAGTTGTGGTCATGGGAATTCTCCTGTTGCAACACGATGTGTCAGACGCAGGCGAAATTGTCCAGTTTGGCGTTGTGACTTGCGTGCACTGCGCGTGCACAGGGCGTGCACCGATTTGACACTAGCGAAAAGCGGGGCCGTGCGCCCAGACGGTCATCGACATGCGGCGCCCCTCGGTCACAGGGGTCACACGGTGCAGCATGTAGCTGGGGAAAATCGTGACAGAGCCGCGTGCGGTGTTCGCGGTGACGGTGTGACTAGATGGCATGACCTCCAGCAGACCGCCGACATAGGCGTCAGGTTCGGAGAGTTGCGCCACAAGTGTCAGTTTTCGTTTCGCGGCAATCCGCCCGTCGCCAATATCGCTGTGCCAGTCGAAATGCCCTTCACGCGCGCTGTCGTAATGGGCGACTTGTAGGCTTTCCATAAATTCGGTGAGGTCGAACTGGTAGGTGTCCCGATTGGCGACGCGCACCAGATCAATGATTGCATCCATCACCCAGCCTGTGTCTGGCACGTTATCAAGCCAGACCAGATCAGCACGGCGGATATTGTGATCTTTGGTTTGCCCAACAAGTTTGGCGTCTTCGGGCACGGCAGTTGCGGCCTGCACAAGGATGCGGTCACAATCGGCCAATGAGAACGCCGCAGGGATGGTGTGAACGGCGTGCATTTGCTGATGCTTTCTATGGAGATGCAACCGCTTACGCTTGGTCAGGGTTTGCAGCAAGGGGTTTGTGTTTGGGGGAAGCTTAGAAAATGCCTCGTTGTCTTCGACTTTTATTGACGCTGCGCTCAACCTCAGTGTTAGTAAAGCCATGGAAATTAGAAACTATTCAATTGAAGCGCTTGAGCATGTTATTAGCCGTGCCATCGTCGACATGGGCATTGGTGGTCACACACCTGCAAGTGAAATCGCCCACCTTTTCAACCCTATGACGGCAGTTGATCTCGCAAAAATAATCTATGCAACAGAAACTCTATCGTGGGAAATCGCCTCCGATGCGGATATCTCGATGGAAGAGGCAAGAGAGCGTTTCAGGGCCAAAAATCTTGCCGCGATAATTGATTTAAACCCATACGAAGAACGCCGTCTTTTTAAACACCTCGTCGAGCTGATCGAAAGTGAGATTGGCAAAGGCATTCGCGCCAATTTCGGTTAAAGTTAAACCTTTAGAATTTAAGTTCAGAGTCTACGCCTCAAACTTACCCATTGTCCCGCCATCCGTTCACAATCGGATAGCGCCGATCAAGCCAGAAAGCGTGTTTTGAGAGCCGCGTTCCCGGCGCGGATTGGAACCGCTTGTATTCGGAGATGTAGAGCAGGTGCTCGATCTTTTTGACGGTGTCGCGCTCATATCCTGCGGCGACGCAGTCAGCGACGGAGGCCTCGCCATCCACCAGCATCATCAGTATCCCGTCGAGGATGTCGTAGGGTGGAAGGCTGTCGCTGTCTTTTTGATCGGGGCGCAATTCAGCCGAGGGTGCTTTGTCGATAATCGCCACAGGGATCACCTCGCCCGCAGGCGCTTTCATCCATGGCGCGTGGTTGGCGTTGCGCCAGCGGCAGGTCTCGAACACCCGCGTTTTATACATATCTTTGATGGGGTTATAGCCGCCCGCCATATCGCCATAGATGGTGGCATAGCCAACGGCGACCTCGGATTTATTGCCCGTGGTCAGGAGCATTTCACCGAATTTGTTGGACTGTGCCATCAGCAGCAGACCGCGCATGCGGGATTGGATGTTTTCCTCGGTCAGGTCGTCTGCCAGCCCTGCGAAAAGGGGCGCGAGGGCCTCGGACACGGCGGCGCGTGGTCCTGCGATGGACACGGTGTCGTAGTTGCAGCCGAGTGCGGTGACCACTGCTTGCGCGTCATCGAGTGACGCTTGGCTGGTGTATTCCGACGGCAGCATCACGCAGCGCACGTTTTCGGGGCCAAGCGCGTCGGCGGCGATGGTGGCCACAATCGCAGAATCAATCCCACCAGAGAGGCCAAGCAGTACCTTTTTGAAGCCGGTTTTGCCCATGTAGTCGCGCAGGGTTTCCACCATGGCGCGGTAGTCTTGGGCTGTCTCGTCGCCAAATATGGCCTTTTCACCTTCGGCTGCGACCCAGCCGTCTGCGGTGCGATTGAAATCGACATGGGTGATTGCCGCGTCAAAGAGCGGCATTTGCACGGCCAGTTTGCCACCACGGTTCAGCACAAAAGAGCCGCCATCAAAGGCCTGATCGTCTTGACCGCCGATCATGTTGAGATAGACGAGCAGCACGTTGTTCTCGACCACGCGAGAGACCATCGCACTGATCCGCTTTTCAAACTTGCCGCGATAATAGGGAGAGCCGTTGGGCACAAGAATGATCTCGGCACCACTTTCGACCATGGCCTCGCAGACATCTTCATACCAGCTATCTTCGCAAACAGGGCTGCCAATGCGCGGACCGTCAGGGATCGCATATGGTCCTTGGATCGCACCACGACGGAATTGGCGGACCTCGTCGAAGACGTCGTAATTGGGCAGGAAGTGCTTGAATTGGCGGGCGACAACCTTGCCGCCGCGACAAATGTGGTAGGCGTTATAGAGGCGCCCATCCTCAAAGTATGGACCACCGATGCCAAGGGTCGGCCCGTCGGCGCATTCCGCCGCCAGCGCCTCGATTTGCGCCATGGCGTCGCTGTAAAAGGCGGGCTTCATCACGAGGTCTTGGGTCGAATATCCTGTGATAAACATCTCAGGCAGCGCAACCATCTGTGCGCCAGCGGCGCGGCCCTGTTCCCAGGCATCACGCGCAAGGGCGGCGTTGCCAACAAGGTCTCCTAAAGTCGGGTTCAACTGGGCCAAAGTCAGGCGGAAATGGTCGCTCATGGTCTTATCCTTATAGTCGCAACCCAGATGTAGCAGATAAGTCGGCAAGGGAAAGCCGATTGGCACCCCCTACCCCGTTGTCAGCCATGGCTTGCTCCATTAGGTTGCTCAAGAATTAACGCGGACAGGGTGAAGCATATGAACCGTTTTGGATGGCAAAAAGCAGCTTTTGTGGCTCTTTTCTCGCTGAGTGCCACAGGCCTCGCGGCGCAGACCGTTCAAACCAAGCAATATGACGATGGTGGCGTTTACGAGGGCGCCTTCCTCAATGGGAAACAAAACGGCACTGGTACGTACCGTCTGCCCAATGGGTATGAATACACAGGCGACTGGGTTGACGGCGAGATTCGCGGCAAAGGCACGGCGCGTTTCCCAAATGGGTCGGTTTATGAGGGTGATTTTGTCGCGGGCAAACCGTCTGGAGCCGGCAAGATCGTTTTCGCGGATGGAGGCACCTTTGAGGGTGACTGGCTTGACGGAAACATCACAGGTCGCGGCATCGCCAATTATGCCAATGGCGTCGTCTATGAAGGCGAGTTTCGCAACGCCATGCACCACGGCACAGGCACAATGCGCAGCCCTGCTGGTTATGTTTACGAGGGTCCATGGATCAACGGCGTCAAAGAGGGTGAAGGGAAGATCACCTATCCTGATGGTGCCGTCTATGAAGGCGCGTTAAAAGCAGGCGAACGTGATGGCACGGGCACGCTGACAATGGCCGACGGTCTGGTTTACACAGGCACGTGGGTCAACGGCGAGATCGAGGGCAAAGGCCGGTTGCAACAGCCAAACGGCGATGTCTACGAGGGCGATCTGGTGGCGGGCCGCAGGCGGGGTACGGGCACCGTAACCTATGCAAACGGTGACGTTTACAACGGCACATTCGCCGACGATAAACGCAACGGCGTTGGCACATTCACAGGCACCGACGGTTACAAATACGCAGGCGATTGGAACGCGGGCCAAATCGAAGGGCGCGGCGAAGTCACTTATCCAGACGGATCGGTCTATGTCGGCACATTCGCAGCCGACCTTGCTGATGGTCTAGGCAAAATCACTTATGCGGACGGTTCAAGCTATGACGGCGCATGGTCCAATGGCGTGATCAACGGACGCGGCATCGCGACATATGCCAACGGTCTGGTTTACGATGGCGAGTTCAAAGACGCGAAAAACCACGGCAAAGGCAAGATGACCTATGCTGACGGCTATAGCTATGATGGCACATGGGCTGACGGTCAGCGCAATGGCGCGGGCACCGCAACCTATGCAGATGGCACAGTCTACATTGGTGAATTCAAAGATGGCCAACGCCACGGCGCAGGTGTGATCACCCTGCCCGATGGTTTCAAATACGAGGGCGAATGGGCCGACGGCGAGATCAGTGGTATTGGCATCGCGACCTATGCCAACGGTGACGTCTATGAGGGCATGTTCGTGAATGGCCGCCGTCAGGGCGCGGGCACGATGCGCTATAAAACAGGCGAAGAAGCGACGGGCGACTGGGTTGAGGGCGCGCTAGCCAAAGCCGAAGAAGCCCCTGCCGAAGCGCCAACGGTTGCAGCTTTGCCAAGCGAAACTGCCGATGAAGTAGCGGCACCAGCAGCGGATCAGTAAGCGGTTAGTTCTGGCAAGGGACCAATAGCGAACGCAAAGCAATATCTGTTTCGCTTGCTTGCTCTGCCTGAGCGGAGGCGATTAGACCCGCCTCCAACATCTCGTCGATGATAAAATTGCGCCGTTCAATGGCACGATCCGCGTTACGTTCTGGATTGTACTGGCTCGGTGCCCTTGGCAATGCCGCCAGTAAAGCAGCATCTTCTAAGGTGAGTTCATCAACAGACTTACCAAAATAAGCCATCGCCGCGTCTTCAACGCCAAAGCAGTTTAGGCCCAAATAGACCTTTTGCGCGTACCAATTCAGAAACTCATCCTTCGTCAGTGCAAGCGCTACTCGAACCTGAAACCACAGTCGTCCTAAAGAAGTTCTAAGTTGATCCCCGTTTGCTTGGTATCGGTCATAGTCAACGAAAAATAGCTTAGCATTGGGGAGCGAAACAGAGAGCGCTCATAGATGTGTTTGTCTTCCGCGATAAAAATCGCTTGGCGGAGGATTACGGGTAACAATGCCGCACTCGCTTGATCCGCCTCATAGGACGTCTTGATATCGACCCGCGATTGGGGCGTCATTTCTTGGGAAAAAGCAGCCCCAGCACAAAAAGTTGCCCCAAGAATGACGGCTCTAATGAAATGCATCGAATCAAATCCGTTCAAAGTTCACGGATTGACTACCACGGCACCTCAGCCCCGCTATAGTCGAAAAATCCGCCCGATTGGCTGGGGGTCAATGCGGCGATGACTGAGAGCAGGTTGCTCGCGGCCTCCTCGGGAGTGACGGTGGCATGTCTGCCCGCATATTTTGCTGTGAACTCTGTCGCGACAGTTCCGGGGTGCAAGGCCACGCAGATCGAACCCTTATGAGTGCGTGACAATTCAATCGCGGCCCCGTGAATGATCTGATTGAGCGCGGCCTTTGAGGCACGGTAGCTGTGCCAACCGCCGATGCGGTTATCACCAATGGAGCCTACACGGGCCGAGAGCACAGCCACTTTACCGCTGGTTCCAAGCAAACGCGGCACGTGATGCAGGATCAGCGCGGGCCCAATCGTATTGACCGCAAAGACTTGCGCCATGGCACTCGCATCAATCGCCGCGAGCGATTTTTCAGGCATGCCGAGGATACCAATCGCCACGATGATCAGATCAAAAGGCCCGTCCAAAGCGCCAAGAGCGCGATCCACCGATGCGGGATCGGTCACATCAAATCCATCGTCGCGCCGTGAAAGCGCTCTGACCTCGTGGCCCGCGCAGGCCGCAGCCAACGCAGCCCCAATTCCGCCCGAAGCGCCAATGATGAGTGCTTTTGTCATCTGTCAAATTATAGGTCGCACAGGACACTTGACCAGCCTTTCTCCTCTTTTGATCGCAAATACCCACGCGGTTTGGGGGCTGGGTTTGGGGGCTGGCCCCCATAAACGGGGTTTTCATCGCGCGAATCCTCGGTATAGTCCGCGACATGAATACAAACGTACATATCATTTCAGGTGGCCCTTTGGGTCTGAACCTGCGTGCGTTGCTACTCCTTAGCTGCCTCTGAGCGTGCCATGTCGGTGCGACCGCTCAGAGGGGATACGCACCACCAATAGCTAAGGCCAACAAGGAATACCCAAAATGACTGATAACGTGTTGATTTTCGACACCACGCTGCGCGATGGTGAGCAATCCCCCGGTGCGACCATGACCCACTCCGAAAAGCTTGAGATTGCCGAGCTTTTGGACGAAATGGGCGTCGATATTATCGAGGCTGGTTTCCCGATTGCCTCTGAGGGCGATTTTAAGGCCGTGTCCGAGATCGCGCGCCTGTCCAAAGGCGCCACGATCTGCGGTCTTGCCCGTGCGAACTACAAAGACATCGACCGTTGCTGGGAGGCTGTGAAGCACGCGAAATCGCCGCGCATTCACACGTTCATCGGTACCTCCGAATTGCACCGCGCGATCCCGAACCTGACGATGGACGAGATGGCCGAGCGGATTCACGACACGGTTACGCATGCACGCAACCTTTGCGACAACGTCCAGTGGTCACCGATGGATGCGACACGGACCGAATGGGATTACCTCTGCCGCGTTGTCGAGATTGCGATCAAAGCAGGTGCGACCACGATCAACATTCCTGACACGGTTGGCTATACCGCCCCTGTCGAGAGTGCGGACCTGATCCGCCGTTTGATTGCCAATGTGCCGGGTGCGGATGATGTGATCTTTGCGACCCACTGCCACAACGACCTTGGCATGGCGACGGCGAACTCGCTGGCCGCTGTTGAAGGTGGTGCGCGGCAGATCGAATGTACGATCAACGGGCTCGGCGAACGTGCGGGCAACACTGCGCTGGAAGAGGTTGTGATGGCCCTTAAGGTACGCCACGATATCATGCCGTATACGACCCGCATCGATACGACCAAGATCATGAACATATCGCGCCGTGTGGCGACTGTTTCTGGTTTTGCCGTACAGTTCAACAAGGCGATTGTAGGCAAGAATGCGTTCGCGCATGAGAGCGGCATTCACCAAGACGGGATGCTCAAGAACAAAGATACCTTCGAGATCATGCGCCCTGAAAGCGTCGGTCTTGCGGGCACGTCTCTGCCGCTGGGCAAGCATTCGGGTCGTGCTGCGTTGCGCGCGAAACTGACCGAGCTTGGTTACGATATGGCCGACAATCAACTGGCTGATGTCTTTGTCCGGTTCAAGGAATTGGCCGACCGTAAAAAGGAAGTTTACGACGACGATCTGATCGCGATCATTCGCCAGAATGAAGGTGAAGAGGACCGCGTGAAGCTGAAATCCTTGCGCGTTGTTTGCGGAACTGAGGGACCGCAAACCGCGGATTTGACGCTTACCATTGATGGTAAAGAAGCGAGCACACATGCGACGGGTGACGGCCCTGTCGATGCGGCATTTAACGCCGTGAAGGCGTTGGTGGAACACTCTGCGCGTCTGCAACTTTACCAAGTGAGTGCCGTCACTGAAGGCACGGATGCGCAGGCAACTGTGTCTGTCCGCATGGAAGAAGAAGGCCGCATCGCGACGGGTCAATCAGCCGATACCGACACAGTTGTGGCCTCGGTGAAGGCCTATATCAACGCATTGAACCGCTTGATGGTACGCCGTGAGCAAAGCCAAGTTGGATACGATACCAAGGGCGTTTCCTACAAGGATAGCTGATAATTTCGAAGGGCGGCGGTAAAACGCCGCCTTTCACTTTTACAACATGATTTGATCTGTTGAGCGCCAGATTTTGCCAATAGTTGATTTTTTCGAACATTTTTCTGACTTTTGAGCGCAGCCGAATTCCACGTTGTCCACGCGTCCGACACCCCTTCTCAGAATTGCCTCTTTCGCCCCACGAAACCCATGCCTATAAGGCCAATGGGTTGCGACGGGGGAGTCGCGACGGTTATTTTTACTATTCGCAAGGATTTGCTGCACCATGGCGATTTTCGGAAGCTTGTTCTCGTCTGACATGGCGATTGACCTCGGGACGGCGAACACGCTGATCTATGTTCGCGGAAAGGGCATCGTTTTGTCCGAGCCGTCGGTTGTCGCCTACCACATCAAAGACGGTGTGAAAAAGGTTCTCGCCGTGGGCGAAGACGCCAAGCTGATGCTGGGCCGGACACCTGGATCAATCCAAGCTATTCGCCCGATGCGTGACGGTGTGATTGCCGACTTTGACACAGCCGAAGAGATGATCAAACACTTCATCCGCAAGGTCGCAAAGCGGTCCACGTTCTCTAAGCCAAAGATTATCGTCTGTGTTCCACATGGCGCGACACCTGTCGAAAAACGTGCGATCCGTCAGTCGGTACTATCCGCTGGTGCGCGTCGCGCGGGCCTGATTGCAGAGCCGATTGCTGCCGCTATCGGGGCTGGCATGCCGATCACCGACCCCACCGGTAACATGGTTGTGGACATCGGTGGTGGTACGACTGAGGTCGCGGTTCTGTCGCTCGGCGATATCGTTTACGCCCGTTCCGTGCGCGTCGGCGGTGACCGTATGGATGAGGCGATTATCAACTATTTGCGCCGCCAGCATAACCTGTTGATTGGTGAATCTACAGCAGAGCGGATCAAGACATCTATCGGTACCGCACGCATGCCCGACGATGGCCGTGGCCAGTCGATGCATATCCGTGGCCGTGACCTGCTCAATGGCGTTCCAAAAGAGACCGAAATTTCTCAGGCACAAGTCGCCGAAGCCTTGGCCGAACCCGTGCAGCAGATTTGCGAAGCTGTTATGACAGCGCTGGAAGCAACGCCGCCAGATTTGGCCGCAGATATTGTTGACCGCGGCGTGATGCTGACAGGTGGCGGCGCCTTGCTCGGCCAGCTTGATCTGGCTCTGCGCGAGCAGACGGGCCTTGCTATTTCGGTCGCAGACGAGAGCCTGAATTGCGTGGCTTTGGGCACAGGCAAGGCGCTTGAGTACGAAAAGCAACTGCGCCACGTCATCGACTACGATAGCTAAGCGAAGGGGCCTTACTTGGCCAAAGACCGCAAATCCGAAGACTATTTCGGCCCGATCCGCAGATTGCTGGTCGGGCTGATCGTCTTTGCGCTCTTGGGTGTTTTCCTGATCTGGCGCATTGATAGCCCTCGGGTGGAACGGTTCCGCGCCGCTGTTATCGACCGCGTTGTGCCGTCGTTTGAATGGGCGATGGCCCCCGTGACGGGCGTTGCGAACCTTGTCAGCGATTTTCAGTCCTACCAACAGCTTGCAGCCCAGAACAACGACCTGCGCCGCGAATTGCAGCAGATGAAAGCGTGGAAAGAGGCCGCCTTGCAGCTTGAGCAAGAGAACGCCAAGCTTTTGGACCTCAACAACGTGCGCCTTGATCCAAAGTTTACCTATGTGACGGGCGTTGTTTTGACCGATAGCGGCTCTCCGTTTCGGCAATCTGTGTTGCTAAATGTCGGCGCGCGTGACGGGATTATTGATGGCTGGCCGACGATGGATGGCATCGGGCTTGTGGGTCGTATTTCGGGTGTCGGGCAACGCACGTCTCGGGTGATTTTGCTGAGCGATACATCAAGCCGCATTCCTGTAACGATCCAACCTTCGGGCCAAAAAGCGATCCTGACAGGAGATAACACGTTGAACCCGCCGATTGAGTTTTTGGAAAACCCTGATGTCGTCAGACCAGGTGACCGCGTTGTATCCTCGGGTGACGGGGGCGTTTTCCCTGCGGATTTGCTCGTCGGCCAAGTGGCCCTTGGGTCTGATCGCCGCCTGCGCGTGCGCCTGTCTGCCGATTACGAGCGGCTTGAATTCTTGCGCGTTTTGCGTGCCCGCGCCCATGAGGTTATCACTGATCCAGGTGGGCTTTTGGCCCCTGCGACCTTGCCTGCGCTGCCAGTCGCGGAACCAGATGTCGCGGTGGAGCCCGCCGATGGCTGAGACGCCAACAACCCGCATTTGGCTTGGCAGATCCATATTTTTGGCAATCGCCACTGTTCTGGTCTTTGCCCAGCTTTTGCCTTTGGACACCCGCCCGCATATTTGGGCAGCACCTGATTGGTTGCTTGCGGCCACTTTGGTCTGGGTGTCTCGTCGGCCTGAGTATTCGCCGATTCTTGTTATTGCTTTGGTGTTTTTCTTGGCTGATTTGCTTTTCCAACGGCCTCCGGGGCTGTGGTCTGGGTTGGTTGTGATTCTGACGGAAATCATCCGCACCCGTGCCAAAGGTATCCGCAACATGCCGTTTGCGCTTGAGTGGGGGTCCGTGGCGCTGGGAATTTTGGCGATTACTTTGGTAAATCGCGCTGTTCTCATGGTTGTGATGTCAGATCAGGCACCATTGGGTCTAACCTTGATCCAAATGGTCATGACAATCATATTCTTCCCATTGGTTGTGGTGGTCGCGCATTTTCTATTTGGCGTCAGCCGCCCAGCTTTGGGGCAAGTCGATAACCGAGGACACCGCCTGTGAAACGTAACGCACGAGACAACGAAGACAGCGCCCGCCGCATTAGCAGGCGCGCACTTGTGATTGGTGCCGCGCAACTCGGTGTTGTTGGCGCATTGGGGTTTCGGATGCAATCGATGCAAATCGAGCAAGCCGACCAGTTCCGCCTGCTTGCCGAAGAGAACCGCATCAACATTCGTTTGCTGCCGCCTGCGCGTGGGTTGATCTTTGATCTCAACGGGTTGCCGATTGCTGCGAATGAACAGAATTACCGCGTTGTAATGGTGCGCGAAGATGCGGGCGACGTGGGCGAGGTGTTGGAACGCTTGACCAAAATCGTACAAATTGATCCAGAAAACCTTGCGCGGGCGATGGAAGAGATGATGCGCAGATCGCCTTTTGTCCCTGTTACAATTGCAGACCGATTGACGTGGGATGATGTGGCGCGGGTCAATATCAACGCCCCCGCCCTGCCCGGCATCACCGCCGAAGTTGGCCTGAGCCGCGCTTATCCATGGGGCGCTGATTTGGGCCATGTTGTTGGCTACGTCGGCCCTGTGTCTGACTACGACCTCAGCCGCATTGACAACCAAGACCCGCTTTTACAGATCCCCAAATTCCAGATCGGCAAGACGGGTGCCGAGAACAAGCTTGAACATGAATTGCGCGGCTCTGCTGGCACCAAGCGGATTGAGGTTAACGCCATTGGCCGCGTGATGCGCGAACTTGACCGCAAAGAGGGCACGTCAGGCGCGGATGTCCAATTGACGATCGATGCGCGATTGCAGTCATATGTGCAGGCACGACTAGAGGGCGAATCCGCGGGCGCGGTTGTGATCGATCTTGAGAATGGCGATTTGCGTGCTGTGGCCTCTGCCCCGACATTTGATCCCAACCTGTTTGTGCGCGGTATTTCCACCAAAAACTGGCGCGATCTCAACGAGAACATTTACCGCCCACTCGCGGCGAAAGCTGTGCAAGGCACCTACCCTCCGGGATCGACGTTTAAGATGGTCACCGCTTTGGCCGCCCTTGAAGATGGTAAAGTTACCGCAGAAGAAACCATCCACTGTAAAGGTTGGGTCGAGGTTTACGGCACCCGCGTTCACTGTTGGAAACGCGCGGGCCACGGTAATATCAACCTGCACGAAAGCCTGAAACAATCCTGCGACTGTTATTACTATGAGATTGGCCAACGCGTCGGCATCGACAAAATCGCCGAGATGGCCCGCAAGCTGGGCTTGGGCGTGCGTCATGATTTGCCGCTGTCGGCCGTAGCCGAGGGCCTGACCCCCGACAAGGCGTGGAAGAAAGACGTGCGGGGCGAAGATTGGCGCATCGGCGATACCGTCAACGCGTCCATTGGTCAGGGTTATGTGCTGTCTTCCCCGTTACAGCTCGCGGTTATGACGGCGCGCATTGCGACGGGCCGCGAGATTACCCCCCGCCTTGTGCGCGCCATTGACGGGGTTGAACAACCCAGCGGGCGTGGTGAAAACCAAGGCATCAACGAAAACAACCTACGCCGCATCCGCGAGTCGATGTCGGACGTGATCAATAGTTCACGCGGCACTGCTTACGGGTCGCGGATCACAGAAGTGGCGATGAAAATGGCCGGTAAAACAGGCACCAGCCAAGTCCGCCGTATCACAGCCGAAGAACGCGCGAAGGGTGTCACAAGCAACGCCGATTTGCCGTGGGAACGCCGTGACCACGCGCTCTTCGTGAGCTTTGCGCCTGTCGACAACCCGCGCTTTGCCGTGGCCATGATTGTGGAACATGGCGGTGGTGGCTCTGCTGCTGCGGCCCCAATTGCCCGCGACATCATGCTGCAAGCGCTCTATGAGGGCGAGCCGCCGCTAAGCGCCTACCCGTCAAATGTGCGCGGCAAAATCCAAGAGCAGCAACGCAAAATCCGCGAACGCATCTCACCAGGATCACATGGGTTGGAGCGCGCGTAAGCTATGAGTTATCTTGAATATAACACCAAATACGTGCCCACGGGGTTTCGCAAGCTTTTGTACCTCAACTGGCCTATTATCATTCTGCTGACGGCTGTGTCCTGTGCTGGGTTTGTGATGCTTTATTCCGTTGCGGGGGGCTCTGTTGACCCGTGGATGGCGCCCCAAGTCAAACGCTTTGGCGCAGGTATGGTGCTGATGATTGGTGTGGCGATGGTGCCCATCTGGTTCTGGCGCAACGTCTCGGTTGTGGCGTTTGGAGGATCCCTGCTGTTGCTGGTCGCGGTTGAATTGTTTGGTGAGGTCGGCATGGGTGCCCAGCGCTGGATCGACCTTGGGTTCATGCGCTTGCAGCCTTCTGAGCTGACAAAAATTACCCTCGTCATGGTGCTTGCTGCCTATTACGACTGGCTGCCGACAAACAAAACATCCCACCCGATCTGGGTGATTATCCCTGTAATTATTATCCTTGTGCCAACGGCGCTTGTGCTCGGTCAACCTGACCTTGGCACCGCGATTTTGCTGTTGTTTGGTGGGGCCACGATCATGTTTGCCGCAGGCGTACATTGGGCCTATTTCGGCACGGTATTCGCTGCTGGCATCGGCATGATTGTCGCCGTATTCAAGAGCCGCGGCACAACCTGGCAGTTGTTGAAAGACTACCAGTACCGCCGGATTGATACGTTTTTGGACCCTTCCAATGATCCGCTTGGTGCGGGCTATCACATCACGCAGGCGAAGATCGCCTTTGGCTCTGGCGGCTGGACGGGGCGCGGTTTTATGCAAGGCACCCAGTCGCGCCTTAACTTTTTGCCCGAAAAACATACCGACTTTATTTTTACCACCTTGGCCGAAGAGTTCGGCTTTGTTGGCGCATTTGCCCTGCTGATGCTTTACGTGTTGATCATCGTTTTCTGTTTCGCCTCTGCGATGTCGAATAAGGATCGCTATGCGTCCTTGATGACCTTGGGCATTGCGATGACGTTCTTTTTGTTCTTTGCTGTGAACATGGCGATGGTTACGGGACTGGCCCCCGTTGTGGGTGTGCCGTTGCCGCTTGTCAGTTACGGCGGATCTGCGATGCTTGTGCTTTTGGTGGCTTTTGGCTTGATCCAAAGCGCCCATGTTCATAGGCCACGCTAATGCTAAAAGTTCTATTTTCCGCTAAACCCGCCGCTTGGGACGAGTATGAAACGCCGCTGACCCGCGCGTTTGAGGCCGCTGGCTTGCAGGTCGATTTGGCCCGTGATCATGCCCCCTCGGACGTCGATTACATCGTCTTTGCCCCCAATGGTCCCGTCACAGATTTCACGCCTTGTGTGAAGACCAAGGCGGTGATGAGCCTTTGGGCAGGGGTGGAAACGGTCGTGGGCAATCATACCCTGACGCAGCCATTGGCCCGCATGGTCGATCACGGCTTGACGCGCGGCATGGTCGAATGGGTCGTGGGCCATACGATGCGCCACCACCTTGGCATGGATACACATATTCTGGGGCAAGATGGCGTGTGGCGCTTAGATTATCCGCCGCTGGCTGAGGCGCGCCCTGTCACGATCTTGGGGCTTGGTGCGTTGGGAGAAGCTTGCGGTCAGGCGCTGAACACCTTGGGCTTTCCCGTCACGGGTTGGTCGCGCAATCCCAAAGACGTGAGCGGGATCAAATGTTTGCACGGCGAAGCTGGACTGACCGAGGCGTTGACGGGTGCCCAAGTTGTGATCCTCTTGCTGCCCTCAACGCCCGCCACAGAGAACACGCTCAACGCGGACCGCCTCGCGCTTTTGGCAAAGGGTGCGTTTATCATCAATCCTGGGCGTGGGCCTTTGATCGACGATGATGCTTTGCTTGCCGCCTTGGATAACGACCAGATCGGGCACGCCACATTGGATGTGTTCCGCGTTGAACCTTTGCCGACCGATCACCCTTATTGGGCGCATCCAAAAGTGACTGTGACCCCGCATATCGCCTCGACCACCCGCCCTGACACGGCCGCACAAATCATCGCGCAAAACATCAAACGCGGCGAGGATGGCCTGCCATTCCTGCACCTCGTGGACCGCAACGCAGGTTACTGACCCGCCTCGCTTTGTTCGAAATACTCCCGCCGGAGGCTACTTCAGTTTCGGCGGGCGGTTCGGGTCCATACCGGGCGCAGAGGGTGCCTGCGGGTCGTGCAACGCAGGCAGATCAAAGCGCAGTCCGACCTTGGCCAGGTGCGCTGCAAGCGGATCAGAGCCACGTGCAAACATCACATCCATCGTGCCAGCTTCAATGCCTGAGAACGTCAGTGCCTCACCCGCCGCCCGCGCAAGTGCATCCTGCGCACCGGGAACGGCGTCAATGAACACAAGAACATGGCCGCGTGAATTGTCGTCGTATTTCGCAGCGGCAAGGTAGGCGATATTCGCCAATCCAGCGGCAATCGCGAGCTTGCGATCAAGGCCTGTCACCACGGCTTCTGGGAGGCCCTTGGGCGCGGAAACTTCCGAGAGCCGCGCCTCTGTTTCATCAGGCTTGTTGTCGAGCGTGGCGTTCAGCCATTCGACCGCCTCGGCAGGGATCAGCATCGCAGAAGGCGCCACTTCGAGGTTCAGCGCAAAACCGATGCCTTGGCCCGCAACCATGTTACACAGCACGCGCCCTGACAGCCCCGCATAGGGCGCTTCACGGCCCACAAATTGCGCAAGCCGTTCTTCGCGATCAAAGATCAGCACAAAGTTTTGGTCTTCGATTTCAAAGAGTTCGGGTTCGACCTTGTCGCCCTCGGCTTCGGCCCCCAGCAGCATAAACAACTCGGTGTCAGCCAGCCGCTCATAGAATTGCAGCCGCTTGGCGTCATTCTCGGGGTCAGCGTCCATAGCGGCGTGGGCGATATCAAGGTCGGTCATGTCAATGCGTCTTTCACAGCGGCCCGCAATGCAGGCAAAAGGTCGGTTTCAAACCACGGGTTTTTCTTAAGCCATCCGGTATTGCGCCACGACGGATGTGGCAAGGGGAAGACACGCGGCGCGTGGTCGCGCCAGCTCTCTACGCGGGCGTTTACGGTTGATTTATCCGCCAAATGCCAATTCTGGGCGTGTCCCCCGATCAGCAATGTCAAAGGCATCTCGCCCAGTTCATCCATCACCTGCGCGCGCCACGTCTTTGCGCAGATCGCAGGTGGCGCAAGATCGTGGCCCTTGTCGTTATATCCCGGAAAACAGAACGCCATCGGCACAATCGCGATGCGGCTTTGGTCGTAGAACACATCGTCCCCCACCCCCATCCAATCGCGCAAACGGTCCCCCGACGGATCAGTAAAAGGCCGCCCGCTTTCATGCACCCGTAAACCGGGTGCTTGGCCTGCAATCAGAATTCGCGCACCTTTGGCAAAGCATGGCACTGGACGCGGCGCATGACCCGTAGCGGTTGTTGCAAAACGCGCGGCACAAATCATGCAAGCTTTGATGTTTGCGTGTAAAGTCATCATAAAAGCCTAGACCATCACCCGCGAACTTGAAGCCCCAAAGGCTTTGTCTTACCCAATGTACAAAAAATAGTAAGGAGACTAGAGATGTATCGGGTCTGGAACTTCGTCACGAACTACTCATTGCTGCTGATTGCTGGCGCTTTGATCGCGCTGGTTTGGGCCAATACCCACCCCGAAAGCTATCATCATCTCGTTCACTTCACGCTGATCGATCACTTCTTTATCGGTCATGCCCACTATGATGCGGCGGGTCAGGTCGCGTATCGCACGCTGACGCTGCATTATCTGGTCAACGACGTGCTTATGGCGTTCTTCTTTGCAATTGCGGCAAAGGAAGTCTGGGAAGCGGTTATTCTTGAGAATGGTTCCTTGCGGGGCAAAAAGGCGGCGACACCACTGGTTGCGACGCTTGGCGGGATGCTGGGGCCAATCACCGTGTACCTCGGGATTACTTATTTTCTTGGCTCTGACACCTATGATGCGGTCGCCAAAGGGTGGGCTATTCCAACGGCTACCGACATTGCGTTCAGTTATCTTGTGGGGCGCATGGTGTTCGGCGCAGGTCACCCTGCGGTGCGGTTCCTGCTACTGTTGGCGATTGCAGATGATGCGGCTGGCCTGATCATCCTTGCGGTTTTCTATCCATCTGGTGAATTGGCCCCGATTTGGCTTTTGCTGTCGGTGGTGGCTGCGGTGGGTGTTTACCTGCTTGCAAACCGCCTGCCCCAGTATCTGGATCGTGGCAACCAAGTCCGCCCGAATTCCACATGGGTGCGTAACAAGCTGTCGTTCTGGCCCTACCTCATCGCGGCTTGCCTAAGCTGGTACGGCTTTCAAGAGGCTGGTATTCACCCCGCACTTGGCCTTTTGCCGATTGTGCCCACGATTCCCCATGCGGACCGTGCGTTTGGTTTCTTTGCTGAGGCTGAGCAGTATTTGACCGACTTGCTTAACCATGTTGAGCATCTGCTGAAGCACCCTGTGGAAATCATTCTGTTCTTCTTTGGTTTGCTCAATGCGGGCGTGGAATTCTCGTCCATTGGTTCGCCCACATGGCTTGTTCTGGCGGGTCTGTTGATTGGTAAACCTGCGGGTATTTTGCTGTTTGGTTGGATTGCGGCGCGCCCGATGGGCCTGGGCCTACCAGCGGGCATGCGGGTTATCGACCTTCTGGTTGTCGGCAGCGTGGCAGCGATTGGTTTCACCGTGTCGCTGTTCATCGCCTCCGTTGCCTTTGATAGCGCAATGATGCTTGGCGACATCCACGTGCAAGAGGCCGCCAAGATGGGTGCGCTGTTCAGCTTTGTTGCGGCGATCATCTCAATTACGGCTGGCAAACTGACCAAGGTGCAAAAACAACCTTAACAAAATGATCAACGGGCGGTGAAAATCCGCCCGTTTTTCGTTTCCGCCTATTTTTCGCCACATGTATCCGCCATAATCACATAAACGGGAGACCTCTTGTGAGAGGGTGTTAACCTATTGCCGTCATCAATGACGGTGCCCATATAAGGGCGAGAGCAGGTGTGAATGTTAGAGTTTGATGGCGTCAGCAAGTCCTTTTGGACCGGAACCCAGCGCAAGGTGATCCTTGATCGCGCGTCTTTTCGCGTGGAATGGGGGAATTCGCTAGGCATTCTCGCACCAAACGGCACTGGCAAAACCACCCTGATCAACATGATGGCTGGCTTGGAAAAGCCTGATGAAGGGCACATACACCGTGGGTGCCGCATCTCGTTTCCGCTTGGCTTTATGGGCGGGGTTGTGAACCGTCACACTGCTATGGAAAACTGTCGCTATATTGCGCGGCTTTATGGCCTTGATCCCGACTATGTCGAGGCCTTCTGCCGTTGGCTTTGCGACATCAAAGAATACTTCGATATGCCCATCGGCACCTATAGCCAAGGGATGCGCGCGCGGTTTACGTTCTCGCTCCTGCTGGCACTGGACTTCGATATCTACCTGATCGACGAGGGCATGCCGAGCACAACCGACGCCGAGTTTAACCGTAAAGCAGGCGAAATCCTGCGTGAACGGCTCGAAAATACCACAGTGATCATCGTATCGCACCAAGCGGCGACGCTTGAGAGGTTCGCGAAGTCCGCAGCCGTGCTAAAAGATGGTCAAATCCATATGTTTGAAACCTTGGAAGAAGCGAAACAGTTGTATGACTACGAAACCCAAGGCTAAGAAATTCCGCATTCGCCGCGATGCGCCACTTGGCCAGTCGCCGCAGGAAAAGCCACAAGCAGCAGCCTTGCCGCCGCCTGCCGCGCGTTCGGGTCAGGTCGAGTCTGCGAAATCAGCCTCCGCCGAGACTGCGCTTGACGCGATCCGCCGCGAGGGTTTGACAGGTCGGCAATTGCGGATGGCGCGCCGCGTCGCCCAAAAGCAGGGCATCGCCGCGACCTCTGATTTCGACGCGGTTCTCCAACTGCGCCAAGTGGGCGTCGATCCGTTTCAGCGCAACACCATCCTTGAACTTGTGGCCCCTGACGGCAAAACAGACGCAGCCCAAGCAGCACCACAAGCAGGTGCACCAACCAAAGAGTTGGGCCGCATCCAATTACCCCAGACAGTTCCGCAAGACGGCGCGAACCTGCCGTCGACGGAACGGGCCAACCCCGCCGCAGACCGCAGCCGTGATATTTTCAAAATTCAGCGCGACATCGCAAAACGCCGTCGCCGCAAACTCGCTCTTCTGCTCACGCGGCTTAGCTTCTTTGTTTTCATACCGACGATCATCGTTGGCTATTATTTTATGTTCATGGCGACACCGATGTTTGCCACAAACTCTGAATTCGTGATCCAACAGGCCGATTCCACGGGCAGTAGCGCGGGCGGTTTGGGCGGCATGTTCCAAGGGACGGGGATGGCCACGCAACAAGACAGTATTACCGTGCAGTCTTATCTTGCATCGCGCGCAGCGCTTGTACGGCTTGACGAAGACCATGGCTTCCGCGCCCATTTTAGCGCCCCAGAAATCGATTCCGTGCAGCGCCTTACTCCGGACGCCACGAACGAGGCCCTGTTTGAGCTTTACCAAAAGCGCGTTAAAATTAGCTATGACCCGACTGAAGGCATCTTGCGGATGGAGGTCATCGCGGCCACGCCTGAGGCGAGCCAAGAATTCTCGGAATCCCTAATCGAATACGCCGAAGAACAAGTTGACCAACTGACCCGCCGTTTGCGTGAAGACCAAATGGCAGGTGCCCTCGCATCTTATCAAAGTGCCGAAACACGGCGGTCTGAAGCTTTGGCCGAATGGCTCAAAATTCAGGAATCGACCGATATTATTAACCCTGCCGCGACCACAGGGGCCATCATTTCGCAAGTTTCCGCACTGAAAAGCCAACGCCAGCAACTCCAACTAAGCCTTGCAGGGAAGCTGAGCGTTTCTCGCCCCAATCAGGCACAGGTTGACGGACTTCGCGCCCAAATCACCAATCTGGACACACTCATCAATGATCTTCGCAGTCAGATGACCTCGACCTCCGATGGCGGAAACTCGATTGCATCCGACAATACACGACTGCGTTTGGCAGAAGAAAACTACAACTTCCAAACGGTCCTAGTGCAACAGGCCCTTGCCCAAATGGAAGCAACCCAGATCGAAGCAAACCGCCAAGTACGCTATCTTTCCATGGGCGTTGAGCCCGTAGCCCCCGACGAGGCGACCTATCCACGGGCGTTTGAAAATACGATGCTTGCCTTCCTGATCTTCTCGGGCATTTATCTGATGATCTCGCTCACATCTTCCATCCTTCGCGAACAGGTAACAGCCTAATGTATGACGTCCAAATCGGTGACCTGACGGTCAGCAACGACCGCCCCTTGCTTGTAATTGCAGGCCCCTGCCAACTCGAAAGCCTTGACCACGCGCAAATGATCGCGGGCCAGATGGCCGAGAACTGCAAGGCCGCGGGCGCACAATTCGTGTTCAAAGGCAGCTTTGACAAGGCAAACCGGACGTCGCTTACGGGTAAGCGCGGCCTTGGCATTGATGCGGGCCTGAAGGTCATGCAGGCTGTCAAAGAGGCGACTGGATGCCCTGTGCTAACCGACATCCACTCTGCCGATCAATGCGCAGATGTGGCGGCTGTCTGTGACATCATGCAAATCCCCGCGTTTCTGTGCCGTCAAACCGATCTGCTGATTGCAGCGGGCGAAACTGGTGCCGTGATCAATGTCAAAAAGGGTCAGTTTTTGGCGCCTTGGGACATGCCCAATGTTGTGTCCAAGATCGAAAGCACTGGAAATAAGCGGATTATGCTGACCGAGCGCGGCACTTCGTTTGGCTACAACACCCTTGTTGCCGACATGCGCGGCCTGCCGACGATGGCAAAGACTGGCTATCCCGTTGTCATGGATGCGACGCATTCTGTGCAGCAACCTGGTGGTCAGGGCGGGTCTTCTGGTGGACAGCGCGAGTTCGCCCCTGTGATGGCCCGTGCGGCCGTGTCCTTGGGAATCGCGGCCGTGTTCATCGAAACCCACGAAGCGCCCGATACGGCACCGTCAGATGGCCCCAATATGATTCCTCTGGATCAAATGGGTGCGCTGGTCAAAAGCCTGATGGCATTCGACGCGCTGGCGAAGGCTGATCCACTTCGAGTTTAACCCTTTGTTTTTGCCTGAGACAACAAAAGCAAAATGAATACCACTTTTTCCCATTTCGGGGCTTGAACAGCCCGCCCCTTCATCGTATCCAACGCCTCGCTGATGGGGTGTAGCCAAGCGGTAAGGCAACGCTTTTTGGTAGCGTGTACCGTAGGTTCGAATCCTACCACCCCAGCCAGCGATCCTCTGACATTGTGACTAATACTCTTGACCCCAGGCCGGTCGAGAAGTGCCCCGATTTATGCCCCGGGTGTCGCGGGTGCTGGGGGTGTTGCAATTGCCCCGCCAGAGGGCCTTGGCCACAGGTCTAGAGAAAGCGGTGGTCCAACCTGAATACCTTTCCCCTGGGATCTAGAGTATTTGGGGTAAGGTGCGGGGAGGAAGGGTCTTAGTATAGAACTCACCCTCTAGAGATAGGGATAAGTAATGAAGGAGGCGGGCCAGGAAGTGCAGCACCACCCAGCCCCTCCTGTTGGGAGTATCCGAAACTCTGTGTATGAGGCTTAGCCCACGCGGTTTCGACGGGTCATCTGTTGAACCGTTCTGGGTAT
>ENA-OREM01000018-OREM01000018.1-marine-metagenome-genome-assembly--contig:-NODE-18-length-142729-cov-6.416938_pt1 | contig 142729 bp, 130 predicted proteins | sample MGYA00248623_ERZ508561 | MGnify/ENA primary metagenome ERZ508561 (study PRJEB26227, sample SAMN06264494) | marine metagenome | isolation source: Columbia River Estuary | place: USA:Columbia River...
TGGTCCGCAGTGATCGCTTACTTAGCCTACAAGATCGTTGACGTGGTGATTGGGCTGCGTGTCAGCGCTGAAGATGAGCGTGAGGGCTTGGACATCACCTCTCACGGCGAGACCGCTTATCACTCGTAAGTTACATCAGCGGTAACTTTTGACCCAACCCCCCGGCGGGTTGGCCAAAAGTCCAAAAAGGCCACGTCCCATAGCGGAACGTGGCCTTTTTTTATTAAAATATGAGGCTTGGGTCTGTTAAAGCCAATGTAACCCCGCGGTAACCTTTTAGATCACGCTGTTACCTTACGCCACCAAAAACACATGTCGCCTGGCGGCTGCCAAGCAGCCATACGAGATGTGTTTTTATTTTTAGGAGTCGTAATGTCAGCAACCTCAGCCGCGCTCAATGCGCCTGCATATGTGAAACACCCCAAGCTTCTGGCGTGGGTTCAATCGATGGTCGACCTGACCCAGCCACGCGATGTGGTTTGGTGCGACGGTAGCGAAGAAGAATACGATCGCCTGTGCGCGCAGATGGTTGCCGCCGGCACCATGAAACGGCTCAACCCGGTGCTGCGTCCCAACTCGTACCTCGCCTGCTCCGACCCCTCAGATGTGGCGCGTGTGGAGGACCGCACGTTTATCTGCTCAGAAAACAAAGCAGATGCCGGCCCCACCAACAACTGGATGGCACCTGCGGACATGCGCGCCACCTTGAACCCCCTGTTTTCAGGCGCCATGAAGGGCCGCACGTTGTATGTGGTGCCGTTTTCAATGGGCCCCTTGGGGTCGCCGATTGCACACATTGGCGTCGAGTTATCAGACAGCCCCTACGTTGCGGTAAACATGCGTTTGATGACCCGCATGGGCAAGGCCGTATTGGATGTACTGGGCAGTGACGGCGAGTTTGTACCCTGCATGCACACCGTGGGCGCGCCACTCGAGGCGGGCCAAGCCGATGTGCCATGGCCGTGTAACCCCACCACCAAATACATCGTTCACTACCCCGAGACGCGTGAGATTTGGTCTTACGGCTCCGGCTACGGCGGCAACGCACTGCTGGGTAAAAAGTGTTTTGCGCTACGGATTGCGTCAACCATGGGCCAAGCGCAGGGTTGGTTGGCCGAACACATGTTGATTTTGGGTGTAACAAATCCCGAGGGTAAGAAGTACCACGTCGCGGCGGCGTTCCCCAGCGCCTGTGGCAAAACGAACTTCGCCATGCTGATCCCACCGAAAGGTTTTGAAGGCTGGAAGGTCACAACCATTGGTGACGACATTGCTTGGATCAAGCCAGATGCAGCAGGCCGCTTGCGCGCCATTAACCCCGAAGCGGGCTACTTCGGCGTCGCGCCCGGTACCAACATGGACACCAACCCCAACTGCATGCGCAGCTTGGCGCGTGACGCCATCTTCACCAACGTCGCACTCACCGATGACGGCGATGTGTGGTGGGAAGGCATGGGCGAGGCACCGGCACATGCAATTGACTGGCAAGGTAAAGACTGGTCACCCGCCATCGCAAAGGAAACCGGCGCCAAAGCCGCACACCCTAACGCACGTTTCACTGTGGCCGCAACCAATAACCCGGCGCTTGACGAGGCATGGGATGACCCAGCAGGGGTCGCGATTGATGCGTTTATTTTTGGTGGTCGCCGATCAGACACGGTGCCATTAATCACCGAAGCGCGCAACTGGACCGAAGGCGTTTACATGGCAGCCACCATGGGCTCAGAGACCACTGCAGCTGCGTTTGGCGCGCAAGGCGTTGTGCGTCGGGACCCGTTCGCGATGCTGCCGTTTGCCGGCTACAACATGAGCGATTACTTCCAACATTGGCTGGATATGGGTGAGCGTTTAGCGAAAACGGGCGCCAAGCTACCCAAGATTTTCACCACCAACTGGTTCCGTAAGGGTGCTGATGGCAAGTTCATTTGGCCAGGCTTTGGCGAAAACATGCGCGCACTCAAGTGGATGATCGACCGCGTTGAGGGCAAAGAGGGCGGTGTTGAGCACATCGCTGGTGTCACGCCCGCGTATCAAGATTTGGTTTGGGAGGGCCTGGATTTCAATGCGCAAGCATTTGATGCCGTCACCCACATTGACGCTGCCGCTTGGCGTGCTGAACTCGACTTGCACCGGTCACTGTTTGACCAACTGGCACACAATCTGCCCGAAGAACTGCTGAAAACGCGGGCTGAGTGGGAGGCCCGCTTGGCGGCCTAAACCCGAGGGCTCAGGCCGCTGCCGTTACGGTATTAGATGTAATACAGGTTGACGCGGCGGCCGTTGTTGTTTGTGATCGCGGCCATTGGCGCGCTCATGCGGACCTTGAAGGGGCGCTTCTGGGGGACCGCTGGGGCTTCCATGCCAAATGGGGCCAACGCGGCATCAAAGTCACCCTGCTCTGCACGGCAGCGGGCCGCATTCAATTCAGCCATGATGCGGGGGTCAGCGATGGCAGCAGCCATAAAGCGCTCGTCGGCGCGACGTGCAGCGGCGCGTGCGGCGTAAGCATCCGCTGCGGCAACGAGCCATGACCACGTGGCGCTGGCTGTTTTACGGATGGCGGCGACAACAGCACCTGCGTCGGGGGCTGCGTTGGTGTTGACGAGGGTTACGGCGGTTGCATTCATGAGGAGACTCCAAAAAAGGGCGTTTTTTAACGCGATGGGTGAACTATAGGGTAAACCCTGAGATTCCTCTAATTTATCTTTATGATGGATACCATTCATAAACGATATAGTTTGAGCATGAAGCCCGTCAACTTTCGCCAACTCGACCTGAACCTGCTGCGCGTCTTTGATGAGGTGATGGCCGAGCGCAACCTGACGCGCGCAGCCGACAATCTCGCCATGACGCAACCGGCTGTGAGCAACGCGCTGCGACGTTTGCGCGAGGCCCTACAAGACGATCTGGTGCGCCGAAACGGCTACGGCGTGGAGCCCACGGCAAAGGCTTTGGCATTGTGGCCAACCGTGCGCACGGCCCTTGCGCAACTGCGCGAATCAGTGGCGCCGGGTATGTTTGAGCCCTTAACCGCACAGGACACGTTCATCCTCGCCATGTCAGATGCCACGGCGGCTAAGCTGATGCCCGCACTCGTTGACCGCCTGAACCAAGCAGCGCCCAACATCAGCATGCGGGTACTGCCACTGACCACGCGCGACCCCCGTGCCATGATCGAGCGCGGCGATGCTGACATGGCCATCGGCCATTTCCCAGGTGTGATGGCCGAACTCAATGCCGTTCACTTACACGAGGCCACACCCATCTTTTTTCACCAGCGCCTTTATAGCGGGCGTTATGTGGTGGTCATGCGCCATGACCACCCGCTTGCGAGCAAGCCCACTTTGACGTTGAACGATTACTGCAACGCACGGCATTTATTGGTGAGTTTTTCCGGGCGCCCATTTGGCTTTGTCGATGAGGCGCTGCGCATGGTGGGGCGACAACGCCGCATTGTGATGACCGTTAACCAATTTTTTACCGCCGGTCGGGTGGTGGTGGCATCGGATGTGTTGACCGTTTTGCCCGAACATTTTGTAGAAACAACCGGGATGGGCACACAACTGGTGGTGCGCGAACTGCCCCTTAAAGTCCCCGACGTGCACGTGGACGCCCTGTGGCATCGCCATACGCACCAACGGCCCGCACAGGGTTGGTTGTTGGAAACGATCAAGACATGCGCAGCGCAAAGTGCTTAGCACCCCTGTCTGTGCGGCATACTCTATGAACGATCCCTTAACCCCAACTTTGGCTATCCATGAACGTACTTGTTTTAGGCGCCGGCATCATCGGTACCAGCACCGCCTGGCACCTTCAAAAGCTCGGACATAACGTCACGCTGGTTGACAGACAAGCCGACGCGGCGCTTGAAACCAGCTTTGGCAACGCCGGACAAATATCGGTGAGCTACTGCGAGCCTTGGGCCAGCAAGGGCGCACCACTCAAAATACTGAAGTGGATGTTTGACGACACGGCACCACTGCTCTTCCGGCCCCAGTTCGATATGGCGCAGTGGTTGTGGGGACTCAAGTTTCTGCGTGAATGCACGGATGCGGCGTTTATGCGCAACGTTAAAAATTTAGTCGCTTTGGGTGCGTACAGCCACGAGACGCTGAAGACCATGGTGGCCACGACCGGGATCCGTTATCACCGCCTTGAAAAAGGCATTGGCCATTACTTTACCGATGCAAAGGCGTTTGCTCAGGTGGATGCATCGGCCTCACTCATGCGGACGCTCGGCGTCGAGCGGCGCGTGGTGACGCGTGAGGAGTTGTTAAAGATTGAGCCGGCGCTGACACCGTTTGCACACCAAATCGTTGGTGGCACTTACACCGCATCCGACGAATCGGGTGATGCACGCCTGTTCACACAAGGGCTCGCCAAAGACTTCATCACGAATGGCGGCGTGGTGCGGTTTAAACAAGCCATTGAGCGCCTCCACCGCGCCGACGATCAATTGACCCACGTCACACTGCGCGATACCGAAACAGGCGAGCGGGAGTCCATCAAAGCGGATGCCTATGTGGTGGCGTGTGGCTCATACACCGCGCCGCTCTTGCGCGCCGCTGGCGTGTCGGTTCCGATTTACCCGGGCAAGGGTTACAGCGCAACACTGAAAATTCTTCGGCCCGAAGCGGCACCCGATGTCAGCGTGATCGATGACACGCGCAAATGTGCGATGACACGCATGGGCGACCACTTACGCGTGGCCGGTACGATTGAACTGGCGGGTCTCAACCTTGACCTCAACACGCCGCTGGCACAGAGACGATGTGCGATGTTGACAGCGCGGGTCGAGGAGGTCATGCCAGGTGTTGTCGATACACGATCAGTTGCCGACGGCGGGGACCCCCAATTTTGGTGTGGCCTGCGCCCAGCAACCCCCACCAACGTCCCTTTGATCGGTCAAACGGCCATTAAGAATTGTTGGATTAATGCGGGGCACGGCACACTGGGATGGACGCACGGGGCGGGATCGGGTCGGGCGCTTGCGGAATTGATGAGTGGCCAAACACCCCGCATGGCCTTTGATTTTTATAACGCCCGCTAGTCAGTGTGGCCGGTGTGGCCCTGCGGCGCTAACAGCCGCGCATTCATCCAGTCGCCCAGATCACGCCACATCTGCACCGTTTCGAGCGTACTGGGCGGATCTAGCGCGTGGACCAGCTCAACGGTAACCACGGGCACGTGGTATTCGAGCGAGCCGTAGTTGCCGACAGATCCCGGATAAACCCCCAGCCGATCCAAATGCAGACGGCCCAACTTGGTCGGTGGTGGGAGCGCCCCATCAAAGTCAAGCAGGCCATAGGGAGCGTGAATACTGACAATCAGATCCGGCGAGAATTCGTTGATCTGCTGGATCAAAAACTGGGTCTCAGGCTCGGACCCGGCTGCCGGTCCCGGCCAACGGCGCGGGTCTCTACGCGTCCGAACTTCCCAATATTGCTTGGTCTCAATCGCCCAATTGTGCGTCGGCATATTGCGGTTCAGGTCAACCCCGTTGGCGTTCATGCGCACGGGCTTTTCCGCCAACAGTCCATCGGGATTCAACAGCGGAATAAAACGCCAATACGCATCTGCGGGGTCATCGTAGGCCAACTGTAGCCAGCGCAGCGCAAGGCCGGCGGAGGTCAGCTCGTCACCGTGAATGCCCCCCACCACCAAGACCCGCATCTTGGCATGCACACTGCGCACGTCGGTGATGTAAAGCGGGCGGCCCTGAACGCTGCGCCCACCCGTGGGCTCTAAGCGAGACGTGCGACAGAGTCCGGCAGAGACCCCGGGGAGCCTGGGCAGCCAATGACGGCAAACCGCTTCGTCGAGGCGTTGCGCGTGGATGTCGGGCGCCACACCACCGCGACGCCCCTTTGCCTGAGCGGCGGCGACCGCATCGCCGATAAACAGGCAACCGAGAAGGGCGATAAGGCCACCAATCGAGGTGCTTCTTAAAAACATATCCCAATTGTAGAGACTCACCCATCCAATAAAAATCCATGGCACCTGCGGTTTTGATGACAATCTGCGTTAGATTCTTCCGATGCCTGAAAACGCCCCCCTAATTAGCCCCGATCAACTGCGCGCGGCCCTGTCGGAATTCGCAACCGGTGTGACCATCGTAACGACGCGAGGGACAGACGGCAGCGCTGTTGGCCTGACCGTCAACTCGTTCAACGCGGTATCTCTGACGCCCCCTTTGATTCTGTGGAGCCTCGATAAAAGCTCTCGCGCCATCTCGGCATTCAATGAGAACGATTGCTTCGCAGTGCACATCTTGGCGGCTGATCAAGAGGCGTTGGCGATGCGCTTTGCCAGCCGCGACGTCGACAGGTTTGCCGGGCTCACCTTGGTCAAGGGCATGGGCGATATCCCCCTCATTCCCGATACCCTCGCCTGCCTCCAATGCCGCGTACACCAACGTGTTGAAGCGGGCGATCACATTATTTTCATCGGCTGGGTCACCGCAGTGTCAAGGGACGAGAGCGGCACGCCTCGCGCCGCGCTGGGCTATCACCGACGTCTGTTTTTATCGGTCTGATTGCAACATGTCCGCACCCATTAAGCGCCATGAGCGATTGGACCGCGTCGCCATCACGCTGCTCATTCTGTGCTGCGCCTTTTGGGGTTTACAACAGATATTGATCAAGTCCACGCTGCCCGAGATTCCGGCAATGTGGCAGGCAGCGATGCGGTTTTGGATCGCAACGTCCTTACTCTGGATCTGGTGCGCTTGGCGCGGCATCCCGTTGTTCAACAGGGATCAAACGCTCGGAGCGGGTTTGTTGGCCGGCGGTCTCTTTGCCAGTGAGTTCATTGGTATTTACGCCGGCCTGTCCTACACCAACGCGTCACGGCTAACTGTTTTTCTGTATTCGTCGGTGTTTGTGGTGGCCATTCTGTTGCCGCGATTTTTGCCCGCCGAGCGCCTCAATGGCAAGCAATGGCTCGGCTTGGTGGTGGCGTTCTGCGCGGTGGCGATTGCGTTTTCTGAGGGCCTTCTCAGCGCCGACACGGGTCACTGGCGGGGTGATTTGCTTGCGATAGCGGCGGCCGTTTTCTGGGGCCTGACGACACTGGTGTTGCGGGTTACACGCCTGGCACAGGCGTCGGCAGAGAAGGCCTTGTTTTATCAAATTGGCATGGCAGCCACGGTCACAACGGTGGCCTCCCTGATCACCCAAGAGCCCTGGACCTTGCAATACAGCAACTACGCATGGTGGTCGTTGGGTTTGCAGTCGGTGGTCGGGGCTTTCATCAGCTATCTGACTTGGATGTGGATGCTGAGGCACTACCCCGCGACGCGAATGGCGTCGTTCACGTTTTTAACGCCAGTATTTGCCTTGATTTTCGGCGTTGGCTTCTTGGATGAGCACCTCAGCTGGCAGCTGCTCGTCGCCATTGCTGGCGTCGCCGCCGGCATCTGGCTGGTCAACCAGAAAGGCCGCTAGCAAAGGCTTGGTACCACGCCAAGCAGTGGGGGTTTGCCATGGCGTCAGGGTTTAAGACCTTAACCGCCGGTTGACCCAACAACAACTTCTTGATTGGCAACTCCTGTTTCTTCCCCGTCAGCGTGCGGGGAATTTCTGGCGCATGGACCACCTGATCCGGAAGGAACCGGGGGCTCACCCCGACCCGAATGGCGTTCATGATCTCGGCACGTGTGGCATCGTCTAGGGCGTGCTGAGGCGCGAGAACCACAAACAAAATCAGATTGCTGTTGCGCCCTAAGTATTCAAGATCAACCACCATGCTGTCGAGCACCACGGGTAAAGCCTCAACGGCGCTATAAATTTCACTGGTGCCCAACCGAAGACCATGGCGATTGATGGTTGCATCGCTGCGACCATAGATCACACATTGGCCATCGGGTGTGATGCGCAACCAGTCGCCGTGACGCCATACCGCACCCGCGCTCGCGGGCGCATCACCACCGCCAAGCGCTCGTCCCACGCCAGGTTGATACGTATCGAAATAGCTATCGTGGTAACGAACGCCGTCGGGATCACCCCAAAAGTAAAGCGGCATCGAGGGCAAAGGCTGGGTGCAAACCAACTCGCCAACGGCATCCACTAACGGGGCACCCTCTGCATCAAACGCCTCAACCGCACAGCCCAGCAATCGGCACTGCATCTGGCCCGCGTGCAAAGGAAGGGTCCGATTACCGCCCACAAACGCACCCACAAAGTCGGTACCGCCAGAGATGTTGCACCACCACAGTTGTTGATCGGGGCGACCAGCGGCGGCGTAGACAGCCGCCATTGACTCATGGCCCCATGCCTGCGTATCGGCGCTCAGTGGCGAACCGGTACTACCCCACGTGCGCAGGGCGGACAAGTCCCCACAATCGGCAACCGACAGGCCCGCCTTCATGGCGTTGCTGTAAAAGGCCGCGCCAGCGCCAAAAAACGTGAGCCGCTCACGCGCCGCAAAACGAAACAAGACGCCCCAATCGGGCGCGTCTTTCGGCCCGCTGGGGCTGCCATTGAAGACGGCACAGGTGGTTCCAATCAGAAGGCCCGCGACTTGCAAATTCCACATGACCCAGCCCGTTGAGCTGTACCAATGAAAGCACTCGCCCCTGCTGTTGGGGTCAAAACTGCAGCCCACATCGTTTTGGATATTCAGGAGGGCTAAGGCAGACATCATTGCGCCACCGTGCCCGTGCACGATGGGCTTTGGTAACCCTGTGGTGCCGCTTGAATAGACCACCCAAATGGGGTGATCGAACGGTACGGATAACGGCTTAAACGCCCGCAGGCTTTCCATGTCCGTTGCTGTTCGTTGCATGACACTTGCCCAAGAGGCTTGGGTGCACCGCGGCTCTAACGCCAGGGTTTTGAGGCCATCCCCCAAGGCATCAACCCAGACGACGTGCGCAAGTGTGGGAAGATTTTTTATGAGGTTCTCAACAACCTGTTGACGATTCAACGACTTGCCCGCGTAAAAAACGCCTTGGCATGCAATGAAAGCTTTAGGCGCAATTTGTGCAAAGCGATCAAGCACGGCTTTATCGCCCATATCAGGCGAACAAATGCTCCAAACCGCACCGATGCTCGCCACCGCCAAAAGGGCAACGGCTGCCTCTGGCGTGTTGGGCAGGTAAGCCACCACGCGGTCACCCGGTTGAACGCCCTGCGCTTTGAGGTGTGTGGCCAATGCCGCCACTTGCAATTGAAGGTCAGACCACGTGAGCACGCGGCGATGACCACGCTCATCATCACAGACCAATGCCGCGCATCCTGCCGCATCGGCAGCGGCCTGATGGCGCAACGCCTGTTGTGCATAGTTGATGGTCGCGCCAGGAAACCACTTGGCACCCGGCATGACGTTATGCGCCAGTACGGCCGTGTGGGGTGTCTCGCTTTGAATATCGAAATAGTCCCAAATGCTTTGCCAGTAAGCATCAAGGTCTGTGGTTGACCACCGCCACAGCGCATCGTAGTTATCGAAGTGCAGGCCGCGGGTATCGGCCAACCACTGCTGGTAACGGGTGATTTGAGGCGCAAACGGCGCCAAGTTTGACGTTGGCGCCGTTGTGCTTGTCATCTTTGAATGCCGCTGTTACTTACCAAACACGTAATTTGGTAGCGCCAATGAAATGTCAGGAATGTAGGTCACCATGAGCAAGAACACCAACAGCACGCTCAACCATGGCAGCGCAGCGCGTGTGACTTGCATGAGGTTCATGCCCGTCACGCCACTGGTGACAAAGAGGTTGAGACCCACCGGCGGTGTCACCATACCGATCTCCATGTTGACCACCATGATGATGCCCAAATGGATGGGGTCGATGCCCAGCTCGGTTGCGATGGGGAACAGGATAGGCGCCAAGATCAAAATGATCCCGGTAGGCTCCATGAAGTTACCCGCGATCAACAACAAAACGTTGACGACCAACAGGAACATCCACGGCTCCATGCCGATTTGCACAATGCTCTCTGCAATGGCTTGCGGGATACGCTCCGTGGTCAGCACGTGCGCAAACAACAAGGCATTGGCAACAATGAACATCAACATCACAGTGGTTTTAGATGACTCCAAAAACACCTTTGGCAGATCGGAAAACTTCAGATCCTTGTAGACGAACACCGCAATGAACAGCGCGTAAACAGCCGACACCGCCGCCGCTTCTGTAGGCGTAAAAATGCCGCCATAGATGCCGCCCATGATGATGACCAGCAGCGCCAAACCCCAGAATGAATCAACAAGCGCAGTGAAAATCTCACCCATGCTGGCTTTGGGTGGCGGTGTTAATTGCAACTTCCCTGCACGCCACCAGACCGCTGCCATCAGCATCAGACCCAGCAAGATGCCGGGGATCACGCCGGCCATAAACATCCGCCCCACCGACACCTCGGTCACAGCGGCATAGACCACCATCACGATGGATGGCGGGATCAGGATACCCAAGGTACCGGCATTACAGATCACACCCGCAGCGAACTCTTTGGTGTAGCCGTTTTTCAGCATGCCAGAGATCACGATCGAGCCAATTGCGACCACTGTCGCGGGGCTTGAGCCCGATACAGCGGCAAACAACATACAAGCCAAGACCGATGCAATCGCCAAGCCACCGCGTAAGTGACCGACTGCCGCGATGGCAAAACGAACCATTCGCTTGGCGACACCACCGGTCGACATCAGGTTACCGGCCAACACAAAGAAGGGGATAGCCATCAACGTGTAGTGCTCGCTGGTTTCAAACAGCTTGATCGACATGGAGGCCAATGAGTCCTGCGAGAACAGGAAAATCGTTAACAGGCTTGAGAGTCCCAAGCTGATGGCGACAGGCATGCCGATCGCCATGCACGCAAACAGCGTGATAAATAGAACAGCGGTGTTCATGAGGCTGTCCCTTCTGATTTCATCGACAACGCATCGGCAGCCTCGTCCGCCAAGCGCAAACTATCGGCTTTGCCAGTCAGCAAGGCCCACAACACCTGACCAAAGCGGAAGGCAATCATGAGGTAGCCGATTGGCATCACGATCAACACTTTCCAGCGCTCGATGGGCAGGTCATCAAACTCGATGCCAACCATCATCATCTTGCTGACATAGGTCCAAGAACCCACCAAAATAAAGGCCACATAAACCAAGCTCAAGATAACGGCAATGGTCGATACAACACGGCGCTTTTCGGGTGACAGGAGGTTGACCAACGCATCAACACCAATGTGCGCGCCCACGCGGACGCCATACGAGATCCCCAAGAAAATCATGAATGCAAAAAGCACCATGGTCAGCTCGAGCGTCCATGAAAATCCCGTATTAAAGACATAGCGGCGCACCACTTGCATGAACGACAAAGCTGTCATGCCCAGCAACATGAGTGACATCACCCACTCTTCAAAATAATCCAAGATTTTCATAGCGAAACTCCAAAAAAACCCCGGACTAAGCCGGGGTCGTTTTTTGTTTGGTCGTCAAAGACGACTGGGTGCTTACTGGTTAGCGGCTTGTGCGGCCTTGATCAGGTCAGCACCGATCTCGCCCTCAAACTGCTTCCAGACGGGCAACATGGCGGCGCGCCATGCAGCCAAGTCCTGCTTGCTCAGTTTCAAGACTTTCGCCTTGTTTGCAGCGATGACCTTGGCTTTTTCCTCATCAGAGCCGTTGATCGCGATGTCGTTACCAAATTTGATTGACTCGTCCATCGCCTTCTTCAGGCCAGCCTGAACGTCTTTTGGCAAACCATTCCACCAGCCACTGTTTGTGATGACCATGTAGTCAATCACGCCGTGCTCTGATTCCATGATCGCGGCTTGCACTTCGTGGAATTTCTTTGAGTAAATGTTGGACCATGTGTTCTCTTGGCCGTCAACCACACCGGATTGCAGGGCTTGGTAAACCTCTGAGAACGCCAGCTTCTGTGGGTTGGCACCGACCGCTTTAAATTGCGCTTCGATCACGTCAGAAGGCTGGATACGGAACTTCAGGCCTTTGGCATCTGCCGGGTTGTTCAAGGGGCGTGTGGCAGACAACTGCTTCATGCCGTTGTGCATGTAGCCCAAGCCCAAGATGCCTTTGCTGCTCATTGATGTCAGGAGCGCTTGGCCTTCTTTGCTGGCCTGGAAGCGGTCAACGGCCTTGATGTCGTCAAACAAGAAGGGCAGGTCAAAAATCTGCAATTGCTTGGTGTACTTGCCGAATTTGGCCAAGGAGGGCGCGATGATCTGAACGTCGCCCAACAACAAGGCTTCCATTTCCTTACCGTCACCGAACAATTGGCTGTTAGGGAAGACCTGGACTTCGACTTTACCTGGCAGGTACTTCTCTGCGAGTTCCTTGAACTTCAATGCGGATTGACCCTTGGGGGTCGCATCGGCCACAACGTGGCTGTACTTGATAACGATGGGGGCCGCCTGTGCGCTGACGCCCAGTGCCAACAGCGCGCTGGCAAGAATGAGTTTCAATTTCATGTGAGTCTCCAAGGGATATAAAAAGCCAAAACGCGAATATACCTGTCATAGAGAGTTCTGTTTATGCGGAGCGTAAAGAATCGGGTTTCCCCTTATGTCTTGGACAAAGATTTTTGACACCAATGCGTCACCGGTAAGTGTTTACCCTAGGTTTTTGAGCGCTGCCGAAAGGGCGGGCCATTTTGACAGGTAACTGACAGGTCCCCAGATCTAGACTGCCTCGGCGCAAGTTTCTTTCGGGGCTTGCACACCGTTTTCAAAATCACAAACTATTTGGAGATTTCCCCATGCGTAAACACGCTCTTCGTCATCATTTGCTGCGCGTCGCCGCGCCAATCGGTTTTGTAATGGCTGGCCTGACAACAGGCGCACAGGCATTCGAACCCGCCAACACCGAATGCATTGCCCCCGCCGGGGCGGGCGGTGGTTGGGACTTCACGTGCCGTCAGGTCGGTAAAACGCTGCAGGACCTCAAACTCATCCCGGGCAGCATGCAGGTCACCAACCTGGCTGGTGCGGGCGGCGGCGTGGCTTACGCCGAGGTGGTAAACAAACGAAGCAGCGACAACAATTTGATCATTGCGGCGTCTTCAGCCACGGCCACCCGCTTGGCAACAGGCGCTTTCCCCGGTAACAACATGAGCCAGGTGCGCTGGTTGGCGTCGGTGGGAGCGGATTACGGCATCATCGCGGTATCAAAAGACTCTGGCTTCAAAACCCTGCCCGATTTGATGAATGCGATCAAAAAGGACCCCAAGAGCGTCTCCATTGCGGGCGGCTCTGCCGTCGGCGGCTGGGATCACTTGAAGGTTTTGATGGCTGCGAAGAAAGCGGGTATCGCTGACGTCCGTACCATCAAGTACGTGGCATTTGACGGCGGCGGCGAGGCGGTCACGCAGTTGCTTGCCGGCAAAGTTCAGGCGTTCACGGGCGACGCATCGGAAGCCAAAGGCTTTGTCGATGCCGGCAAGATCAAAATCTTGGCGGTCATGGCACCCCAACGCCTCGCAGGTGATTTCGCCAGTTTCCCAACAGCGAAAGAGCAGGGCATTGATGTGATTGGTGCCAACTGGCGCGGGTTCTACGCGCCCGGCAAGATGTCCGATGACGCCTACAACTACTGGGTGAAACAGGTGGGCGCTGTTTACGCCTCTAAAGAATGGAAAGCGACGATGGCGTCAAGCGGCTTGGCACCGTTGGATTTGCAAGGCGCTGCGTTCCAAGACTTCGTGAAAGACTCGGTTGAGTCGATCCAGTCCTTATCAAAAGAAATCGGCCTGATTAAGTAATCAACGGTTGATATCGAGCGGGGTGGTCGGCGACGTCGGTCACCCCGTTTTCAATGGGTCTTAAAACAAAGGAGTCGCGATGAGCGACCGCATTTTTGCCAGCATTTGCCTCACATTGGCGGCTCTGATGGCGTGGGGTGCCACGATCATCGAAGAGAGTTTTATCCAGGACCCACTGGGTCCCAAGGCGTTTCCATTGGTCATCGCACTGGTCTTAGCCGCGTGCGGTGTCGCCATGCTGTTACGTCCAGACGACGACCCTGTTTGGCCAGGCCGTCGGAAACAAATCCAACTGCTCTGGACGGTTGGCGCAATGATTCTCTATGTGCAGTTTTTACCGGTTGCCGGCTTTCTGATTGCGACGCTTTTCGGCGCCGCCTTTTTATCTTGGCAACTCGGCGCAAGCATCAAGCAAGCCGCATGGGGCGGGCTGGGCATATCAGGGGGCATTTACGTGGTCTTCAAAATCATATTGGGCTTGTCATTGGCACGCGGCCCCTTCGGCTTCTAATCGGAACAGAACATGGATACCCTTAACGCATTGGCAGATGGCTTTTCGATCGCACTCACGTGGCAGAACCTCGGATTGGCTTTGCTGGGTTGCTTCTTGGGCACGATCATCGGCGCACTGCCCGGTCTTGGCCCCTCAAATGGCGTTGCCATCTTGATACCCCTCGTCTTCAGCATTGGCCTGCCTGCAACGCCGGCACTCATTTTGCTCACCAGTGTTTACTACGGCGCCATGTACGGTGGGCGCATCTCATCGATCTTGCTCAATATCCCAGGCGACGAGCCCGCCATGATGACGACGCTCGACGGGTTCCCAATGGCGCAGAAAGGCTACGCTGGGGAGGCGCTGGCCATATCAGGTATCGCGTCATTTGTGGGCGCGTTCTTTGCGACGTGGGGTCTTGTGCTGCTCGCACCCCAGCTCGTCGAGGTCGCCTTGCTGTTTGGTCCTGCGGAATATTTCGCCCTCTTCACATTGGCTTTCGCAACCCTCGGCGGCCTTTCGAGCAAGAACCAGGCGAAGGCAGCGGTTGCAGCCGCAATCGGTCTGGGCATCGCCATGATTGGTGTCGATGGTCAAACCGGCGTGCCCCGCTTTACGTTTAACAACATGCATTTTTATGATGGCATCGACTTCTTGGTTGCCATCGTTGGTCTCTTCGCCGTATCCGAGGTTTTGGTCTTTGTTGAAAACCATGGCACAGGTCAAGGCGCAGATGGCGCAAAACAGGTAACGCTGGGCCGCATCACACCGCCTTGGTCGATGCTGAAGCAAACCAGTGGCGCGATGGGTCGCGGAACCTTCCTTGGCTTCATCGCTGGTGTTTTACCTGGCGCTGGCGCGTCGCTCGGCTCTTTCATCGCCTATGCCGTCGAAAAGAAGGTGTCAAACAAAGACGACACCTTTGGCAAAGGTGACCCCAGAGGCGTGGCCGCACCAGAGGCTGGGAACAATGCCGCCGCTGGGGGTGCGTTGGTGCCAATGCTCGCCTTGGGCGTTCCCGGCTCAGGCACCACCGCGGTATTGCTCGCGATGCTGCTGACATTGGACATCACGCCCGGCCCGCTGCTTTTCACCAAAAATCCAGATGTGGTGTGGGGCTTGGTTGCCGCGCTGTTTATCGGTAACGTGATGCTTTTGGCGATGAACATCCCCATGGTGAGCCTGTTTATGCGCCTGTTGAGCATCCCAGCCAAATACCTGATGCCAGGCGTTGCCATGATCTCGTTTGTCGGTATTTACGGCATTTCGGGGTCGACCTTCGACCTCATGGTGATGATCGGCTTTGGTGTTTTGGGCTGGGGGCTGCGCAAAATCGAAGTGCCACTGGTGCCGGTGATATTGGGCCTGTTATTGGGCGCGCAAATGGAAAAAAATCTACGCCGCGCAATGACGATTTCCGATGGGGAGGTGATGGCACTCGTTGAGTCCCCCCTGGCGATCGGCCTCTGGTGCGCCGCTATCATTGGCTTCGTTCTGCCTATCGTTGTGGGACGCTATTTGCGGTACAAAGCAGATTAAAAAATCAAAAGGAGGCTTGGTTGTACTTATTGCTCGTTGAAGACGAGGCAACACTTGCCGAGAGCCTCCTTGGTGTTTTGGTCGCAAAGGGACACCGCGTTGATTGGGTCGCCGATGGGCGAATGGCGCTGTCGCAGCTGGCCACAACCCGCTACGACGCCATGGTCCTCGACCTCGGCCTACCCTACTTGGATGGCCGAGGGGTTCTGGATGCACTCAGAACAGCGCCCGCATTTCAAGACCGTCAGGACCTACCGGTTCTTATTCTCTCGGCACGCGATCAAAGCAGCGACAAAATAGCCGCTTTAGAGGCCGGCGCCGATGATTACCTCAGCAAGCCTTTTGACGTCGATGAGTTAGAGGCCAGACTCTTCGCCCTTCTGCGGCGTCGACTGGGTAAAACAGGCGCCCAACTGAATTGGGTCGGGATTCAATATGACGCGAGCAAACGCAGCTTCGCTTGCCGGGGACACACACTGGCGGTGAGCCCACGTGAACACGCCGCCTTATTGGCTTTGATGCAAGCCCAAGGTGTTCCGCTAACAAGACTGGCGCTCTATGAGCGCGTTTTTGCCGATGACGAGAATGCATCAAGTCTCGACGTCATCGATGTTGTGATTTACCGTCTTAGAAAAAAGCTGGTGCCCTTTGCGGTCAGCATCCAAAGTGTGCGCGGCATCGGGTTGTACTTAGCGAGCGACGCCGCATGAGCCCTGAGGTGATACGGTCAGCCTGGGCCAGGCACTCACTGAGCCGTCGATTGCTGACGTGGCTCCTGCCTTCACTGGTGCTGATTACCGTGGTGGAGTTTTCACTGTCTTACCGCTTGGCACAACAAACCATTGATGAGGCTTACGACAGAGGCCTTCGCAGCGCGGTTCGTGCACTCAGCCTGGCAACGCGCTTTGATGCAGATGGCTTTTCAGTCGATAAGCCGTTTCAACTCCTGAGCTACGTTCAGAGCAATGCGCGAGGCACGGTTTTTTTTCGAGTCGTGACAAGCGATGGGCTGTTGGAGGCCGGCTTCACTGATTTAAATTTTCCTTGGCCAACAGCCGTTGTCAATGATGATGTCTATCTTGCTGAGGGGGAGTACTTCGATCAGCACCTGCGCATCGCCGCGTTACGCCGAGAGTTGGTGCCCGCAACCGAAAAAGCGGCGGCGATCAGCGTGGACCTTTTGGTTGCCGAAGACTTGGCGCCGCGGCAAGCGTACCTTCAGCAATTTTTGTGGCGCACCTTGCTGCGCGATGGTCTGCTGCTGCTGTTGACTGCTTTTTTACTGATCTTAATTGTCCGGCTTGGGTTGTCACCGCTGGCGCGGTGGTCTCAACTCATTCGCGACCGGAACAGCCGTGACGTGACGCCACTGCCAGTCAATGATGCGCTGCCGTTGGAGGCCCGGCCACTCGTTGAGGCGCTCAACTTTCACCTCGCGCGCAGCGCGGAGGCGCAATGGCAACGGCAGCGTTTTTTGGACAATGCATCGCACCAACTGCGCACGCCATTGGCCATTTTGAAAACGCAAATCGCATGGGCAAAAGTTCAGGACAAAACACTCGACACCACAGCCTTTTTGTCGCGCTTTGAGGCACAGGTTGATCAAGCTGCACAGCATGCCGCACAAATGCTTCAGTTGGCTCGACTTGAGGGCGGTGCCCAGCTGAAGCGCACACCTGTGCCACTCCTGACAGTGGCGCAAGGCGTGGTGATGAGTATGCAAGCCTTGGCCCAGCAGCGACGCATCGATTTGGGGCTTGAGCACGCTGCCGATATTCAACCGCACACCACCGTCTGGGGCGACGCCAATCTCTTGCAGCAGGTCCTTGAAAATCTGCTCGATAACGCCATTCGACACGGGGATGCAGGCGGCGTGGCAACCCTTGTACTGACGCGCTCGAGCGAAGCGGTGCAAATATCGGTCGAGAACTCAGGCGCCCCCGTCAGCGATGAGGTTTTGAGACACTTGGGCGAGCGCTACTACCAAGCGGATCAGGCAAGCTATTGGGGAAGTGGTCTGGGTTTATCAATTGTTGATGCCATCCTGACGCAGATGCACAGTCGGATTACATTTTCAAAACCCGAGCATGGCGGCGGTCTGAGGGCCACCTTTTCGCTCGGTCTCTGTCAACCCAAAGGGGGGTTGTGATGTGTCGCCTTAGAACCGTTGCCGTCATCGTTTACGCAACACTGACCTCGTTGGCCTCAATGGCATCAGCAACAGCAACGGCAGCAACGCTGCCGACAAAGCCGGTTTGCGTGGCACCTGCAAAGCCAGGTGGTGGCTTTGATTTAACCTGTCGTGTCGCGGCGGCGTGGTTCGAGTCACAGCTCAAACACCCCATGCAAGTCCGGTTCATGCCAGGGGGAATCGGTGCCGCCGCGTTCAAAATGTTTGCAACAGACGTGACAGACGACCCCAACACCCTCGTCGCGTTTTCATCGGGCTCCTTACTCAACATCGCCGTTGGTAAGTTTGGTGCCGTCAGTCCCGACGATGTCCGCTTTGTTGCATCCGCCGGCGCAGACTATGGGGTCGTCGCCGTCTCAGCGCAGTCAAGCCTGCGAACATTCGACGATTTGATGCTTCGCCTAAGAGACCCAAAGATGCGCGTGACCATTGGTGGTGGCGGCTCGATAGGCAGCCAGGATTGGGTAAAGGCGGCGCTCCTGTTTAAAGCGGCGGGACGAAACCCAAAGGGTATGCGATATGTCGCGTTTGATGGTGGCGGTGAGGCGCTTAATAATTTGGCGAACGATAACGTTTCGGTTTACACCGGTGACGTCTCCGAACTGCGCTCGCACATGGCCAGCAATAAATTCCGCATCCTCGCGGTCCTCGCTGATCAACGGCTCCCCGGACTCTTTAGGGACGTGCCAACAGCGCGCGAAATGGGTGTTGATGTCACATGGGCCTCGTTTCGCGGCTATTACATGGGACGCCATGTCACGCCAGCAGCCTACGATTTTTATGTCGATGCGTTTCGGCGCGCCCATGAAAGCCCAGAGTTTGCAAAAATTCGCAATGACAAGGGTCTCTTTGAGTTCTCACTGACAGGCGAGTCGTTTCACCGCCATGTCAAAACCCAAGTCATGCAACTCAAGCAATTGGTGGACGACGCCGATCTGCGCCAATGAGCGCATCGACCGACCACCGACCCCCACCGTTCGCCACAACCATCAGTGCCAAAACCGCCCAGCTCAAGTGTGTGGGCCATGCGCTTGGGTAAACCAAAAACTGGATCACCGCGATCATCGCGAGCAGGCCAATGGCGCTGAGGCGTGACGCGATACCAAGTACCAACGTGAGTCCCAATAGGTGTTCCGCCGTCGTTGCCATGACGGCCGCCCATTGATGTGGAATCAACGGAAGCGCATATTCGTTTTCAAACAAAAAATATGTGGCATCGCGAATCTCAAACAAACCATCGACCTTGGTTCGTGCTGATAGCCAAAATATGCTGCCCAGCGCCACCCGAGCGCCAAGCAACAAGCCGTCCATGCGTGCGCTTGTTTGTTGGGTATAGCTAAAAAGTAGGGCGAGTTTTTTCATAAGGTCTCCGAGGGTTAGGGGGGGTCTTGGCGCAATGCGCCAACGGTCATGAGTTTTTCGCCGAGGGCATTGAAGTCAAGCGTTTGGTGCTGTTGCAAGACAGACTCAAGCGCTGGCATAAGTGCCTCTTCTTGTTTGAGGGCATCCAAAAACGCGCCCTCTGCTGCGTCAATCGCGACGACCACGACCGCTCCTGACGGGCGGCCAAATAACAGGCCATAACCGCTCAATGACGCTTGGGTTGGACGCGCGGACGCCCATGCGGCAGCCAAGTCACCATCGCCTTGACGCATCTGAGCCTGATCTAAACAGAGCCAGTAACAGGCGGGATGCAGACGTAACGGTTGGTGCGGGTCGCGTGTAAGCGCCACCCAATCGGATGGTCCGATGTGCTTTGCATCAGCCGCAACATGGGCGCTTCGCCATAACCAATCCGCCCTCGCAATGTGTGCCAGCAACGGGCGCCCCGAAAACTGTGATGCGATGAAACGCGGGAAGCTCTCCCCGATATCCAGCAAAACTGGACTGCTTGGTGGATAGCGTTCGAGATAGGCACGAATGACGGCTTCAGCCATACCATCACCCAACGCTGCAACGGCACTGGGGTACTGGTGCTGCATTGCCTCCAACCAAGCTCGCCACACCGTGTTGCGATAAATTTGCACAAGGCCAATCGCGGATGGCGCTGTCCCGGCCATGACGGCCTTGCTGATGCGGGCTTCAAGCGCCATGCATCGCACGCTCTGCCGCGTCTAGCATTGACTGCGCGCTACGCCTTTGTTGCCAGAGCAACTCAAACGCTGGGACATCGTTGTCCCATTCAATCAGCGTCGGTTTTGGCCCCGCAAAAGCCAAGTATTGAGCGAAAAACCCACGAACGTCTGCGCCGATGCCAGCGCTGTGACTGTCGATCCAAAGCGGTTCACCCGCTTGAGTCAGCGCCTGCTCGTCAGGCGAAAATCCTGCCAAATGAATTTCAGAAACCGTATCGCTCGGTATGTTGAATACCCAGTTACGGTCGACCGCTTCGGCACTCTGCGCGGTGTTGTGCGCGGAAATAACGACGTTGGTCAAATCGAGTAACCATTGGTTGCCACAACGGGCATGAATGGCATTGAGAAAAATGTCTTCCGGCATTTGGTGGCCAACATCGGTGAGGTAATGTGTTGGGTTTTCAATGGCGATCGGTCGTCCCAAAGCGTTTTGCACGGCATCAATGCGGTCGGCAATCCGGACGGCATTTTTAGCGGTTCGGGCAACAGGCAGCAAATCAGGGAATGCGACGCCTCCGTGCTGACACCACGCCAGGTGCTCAGAAAGGAGCTTGGGTTGAAAACGATCAACCAGCCGCTTGAGCCTAAGAAGGTGCTTTTGATCAATCGGCGCATGTCCCCCAATTGAGAGACCGACACCATGCAATGACAGCGGGTGCTGGGCACGCAGGGCATCGAGCGCGTCAAGTCGAGGGCCGCCGTCGACCATGTGATTTTCGGCGTGCACCTCCACCCAGAAGCCAGGTGAATCGCACGCAAGCACGGACGTCCAATGCTGCGGCTTTACGCCCAGCCCTGCGCCCAGATTTGCGTGCGATAGAGACACTTACATGGCCTTCAGGGTACCCATCATGGTCTTGCAAGTACCTTCATCGACGTACTTCCAAGCGTTGGCTTGTTTGTCAGTCTTTGATGTGCCCGCGCAGGTTGTACCTGGACCCGCAGCGCAGTCATTTTTCCCGGCCATGGCAACACCAAAACATTTTTCTTGGGGCATTTTGGCTGCATGGGCGCTTAAAGCGGCGCCAGCGGTCAATCCAGCCAAAGCGATGGCAGCGAGCGTTGAAGTGGCTAATTTAGACATGAGTTTACCTTTTAAAAGTGAGAGGCCTTACAACAAGAGCCCCACCTTGTTATTCGTTAAGAATTACCAAAGGTTACAAATTGTTTGTTTTTTTACTATATTATTTTAGGCTGTTCAATATTTATAACTATTGTGGATTCAACAGAAGGTCACCTGTATCAGTGTTTCGCACGGGCCCGAACCGGTGACGATCATGCCTATCGCCACCTGCTCATCGGTATCTCAAGCCTGGTCCGCCGCTATGCGCGGCGGCGGCTGAACGGACACGATGCGGATGTGGAGGATTTGGTCCAAGACGTCCTGCTAGCGGTACACCTCAAACAACACACATACGACGCCACGAAGCCCGTCACGGCATGGGTACACACCATTGCACGTTACAAGATGGTTGATTTTTGGCGCCACCAAACGCGCCTGGCAGAGGATCCCCTGTCTCCTGAGGATGCGGACGCCATCCCTGATGAGTCGGATCACACAACCGATACGGCTGCCGATTTGGATGTGCTACTTTCAACGCTTCCAGCCGCGCAGCGTGGTGCCATTCAACTCGTCAAGCTCGAGGGGTATCGCGTGGAAGAGGCCGCTGCCAAATTGAATCTGAGCACTGCCGCTGTTAAGGTTTACATCCATCGGGGTTTAAAAAAACTCGCCGCACAACGGAGAAATCAAGAATGAAGACACACTCCCTCATTGCCTTGCTCAGCGAGAACAATGCCGAGGCAAACCTTGCGGCACCCAGCACGCGTTACACCGCCTGCATCCTTGGTCTGAGCGTGATTGCCAGCGTCATAACGTTCATGTTGGGGTGGCGGGCGATAGACGGTATCACCAGCGACCCGCTTCAAACCGGTTACGCGCTGAAGGTGTTTTTAGGTTTGGGCACGGCACTCATGGGCATTCACGCATGGCGTGGTTTAACCGATACCGAAACGAGCAATCGCCAAGCTTTGGGGTTGCTGACGCGTATGGCTGCACCCCTTATTTTGCTCCTGTGGCTTGGCCTGGGACAACAAACCGGGGACAACGCAGCCGCAGCCGCTTGGCGCGATGGCTTGGGATGCGTTGCCAGCGTATGGGTCATCGGTGCCCCCCTTTGGCTTGCCTTGGTCTGGCACGCCCGCAATCGGTTACCTACCCGCCTGGCCCTGACGGGCGGCGTCAGTGCCGCGATTGCAAGCGGCATTGGCGCTTGTATTTTTGCGCTGAGTTGTGCCGAAACAGCACCGCTCTACGTCGCCGTTTGGTATGGCTTGGCAATTGGCGTGTCTGCGGTTATCGGCAGTTTGGTCACGCCGCGACTCATTCGCTGGTGAGTCAGTCTTCGCCACGCTTCATGCGTTCGCTCTTCCAATAGACGTCATCGCCACCGTCCATTCGGTTGAGGACACGGGCCAATACAAACATCAAGTCACTAAGGCGATTAAGGTATTGACGCGGCGCATCATTGATCTTTTCTTGCTCATTGAGGGCAACCACCATGCGCTCGGCGCGCCGCGCAACCGTTCGGCAAACATGTGCCAAGCTGGCCGCCCGCGTCCCCGCTGGCAAAATGAATTCTGCGAGCTTTGGCAACTGCCCATTAAAGTGTGCGAGTGCCTCGTCCAAAGCCAACACGGCGGCGGGTTTCAGTAATTCGAAACCAGGAATCGACAGCTCGCCACCTAGGTTGAACAACTCGTGTTGTACCTCAACAAGCAAGGCCCGCACATCGCTGGGCATCTCTTCGCACAGCAACACGCCAATTTGCGAGTTCAGTTCGTCAACGTCGCCCATTGCATGAATGCGCAAATTGTTCTTTGAGACACGTTGGTTATCCCCCAGGCCGGTGGTTCCTGCGTCGCCTGTACGCGTTGCGATTTGTGTCAGTCGATTACCCATTGATTCATCCGCTTTAACGTTGGTGTTTGGATTATGGCGGATTCACCTGAGCGATTGCGCGGGTGGGCGTTAAGCCCCGATAATGCACCGATAAACGGAGTCACCAATGAATGCACCCATTCCTGCCGTCACGCTAAGAGACACCCCTGATCATTTGCTTCAAGCACTTGCCAAACGCTTTGACAAACAGTTCAGTCAAGCCATGGTCATTCGCGAACAGCATGGCCGCGATGAGTCCGCCTTCACGCATGTGCCACCGCCCGCAGGCGTGGTGTTTGCAGAGACAACGCAAGATGTGCAAGATGCCATCCGCTTGGCAGCGAGTGCGCACGTGCCCGTCATTCCATTCGGTGTTGGGAGCTCTCTGGAAGGCCACCTCCTTGCGGTCCAAGGCGGTATCAGCGTTGATGTGTCGCGCATGAACCGCGTACTCGAAATCAACGCCGAGGATCTAACAGTCACGGTCCAACCCGGTGTCACCCGTATGGCCGTTAATGCGGCCGTAAAAGACCACGGCTTGTTTTTCCCAATTGATCCCGGCGCCGACGCGAGCATTGGCGGGATGGCTGCAACGCGGGCAAGTGGTACCAACGCGGTGCGATACGGCACGATGCGAGAAAACGTCCTTGCACTTGAAGTCGTCACGGCGAGCGGAGAGGTGATTCGCACAGGAACGCGGGCTAAGAAATCAAGCGCCGGCTATGACCTGACGCGCTTAATGGTGGGCAGTGAAGGCACCTTGGGTGTGATCACGGAAGTCACGCTGAAACTCTACCCATTGCCAGAGGCGGTGTCGGCGGCGGTGTGCTCATTTCCAAGCATCGAGGCGGCGGTTCAGACCACAATTCAAATCATCCAAATGGGCGTTCCCATTGCGCGGTGCGAGTTTTTGGATCGCAAATCAGTTGCAATGGTTAACAAATACGCACAACTGACGTTACGCGAAGAGCCCATGTTGTTGATGGAGTTTCACGGCTCCCCCGCCAGCGTCAAAGAGCAAGCCGAGGTGGTACAAGAGCTTGCCTCAGACATGGGTGGCCAGGCGTTTGAGTGGGCCACCACACCGGAGGCGCGCACCAAGCTGTGGACCGCTCGTCACAACGCCTACTTTGCGGCGATTCAGTCACGACCCGGCTGCCGCGCCATTTCAACGGATACGTGCGTCCCGATTAGCCAGCTGGCCAACTGCCTACTGGACTCCGTTCAGGAGGCCGATGCCTCCGGCATCCCTTACTTCTTATTGGGGCACGTGGGTGACGGTAATTTCCATTTTGGGTACCTGATTAACCCAGATGACCCCGAGGAGCGCGCCAAGGCGGAGCAGCTGAACGAGTGGTTGGTCGCACGCGCCCTTCGACTCGGTGGCACGTGTACAGGCGAACACGGCATCGGTCTTCACAAAATGGACTTCTTACGCGCAGAGGCTGGCGACGAAGCGGTCAACATGATGCGAGCGATCAAGCAAGCGCTTGATCCACACAACATCATGAACCCCGGTAAGATTTTTACCTACCAAGGCTAGTAAGCGTCCTCAGTCCGTGTTCGATTGGCCGCGCAAGCGGTCAATCAACCCATTCAGCTCTGCCATCGAGCCGAATGCGATGGCCACCTCTCCCATCTCTTCTGTGCGCCCGTTGCGTTTCACACGTTTCTTGATTCGGACCTCGACCTCAGCGGTTAATAAGTCGGACAGTTGTTCCTCGATGCGTTTGGTATCACGAGACTTTTCGGACTTTGGCTTCACCGCGGTCAAATTGAACTCCGCTCCCAGCTTTTTAACCAGCGTCTCGGCCTCTCGGACCGACATTTTCTTGCCCACAATTTGATTGGCTGCTGAAATTTGAGTGGTCTTATCGAGCGACAACAACGCCCGTGCGTGACCCATATCCAAATCGCCTGCGGTCAACATCGTTTGCACGGGGTCCGCGAGGTTGAGCAAGCGCAGCAAATTGCTTGCAGCGCTGCGGGACCGTCCAACGGCTTGTGCTGCATCTTCGTGTGTGAGACCGAACTCACGGATCAACCGCTGGAGGCCCTGTGCTTCTTCGAGTGGATTGAGGTCCTCACGCTGCATGTTTTCAATCAAGGCCATCGCCGCGGCCTGATCATCGGCAACGTCCCGAATCAACACAGGCACGGCCTCGAGGCCCGCAAGTTTTGCCGCTCGCGACCGCCGTTCACCCGCAATGATTTCGTATTTTTGGGTTGGCGATGGACGCCCCGTTAAAGGTTGATGTCGGCCATTGGCGTCCACTGGGCGGACCAAGATCGGCTGCATCACACCTTGTGACTTGATACTCTCGGCGAGCTCGTAAAGCGCGCCCTCGTCCATGTGTTTACGCGGTTGATAAAGGCCCGCCTGCAGCTGCGACAAGGCGACCGTGTTGGGTAACGAGTCACTGTCACTGCCATCATTCGTTACGCTTGGGCCTAACAAAGCCTCTAAGCCTCGGCCGAGGCCTTTGGGTTTCTTAATGGCCATATTTCACTCTCTCTCTGTCAATCAACTGTTGTAACTGCTGCCAACCCTCGGGCCAATCGCCCAGCCCGCTGTCTGCATTAAGGTGGCCTGCGTTTGGTTTTAAGGTCGCCTCGACGCCCCACCGCATCGCTAACGCCCGAGTCGCCAACTCACTTGAAAAAGGGTCATTATCACTCCCCACAACGAGGCTACGCGCCTGCAATGCCTGCGGAAAAAGGGTCTCGATGGCAGGGGCCCATCGCGCAACCGCTGGCGGCAGGTCATCTCTGTTGAGGTCAGGCGGTGCCACCAACAAGGCGGCGTTTATCCAGTCGGCATGCGCAGAATGTGCCAACCACGCAGCTAACAAGTGACAGCCCAAACTATGTGCAGCCACCGCAAAACGAGGCGCCGATTTTTCAGACCGTCGGGTGCGTGTATGCAAATCAAGCAGCTGGGTCTCAAAAGCCGCAACCCAATCACCTCGGCGAGGGGTTACCCAGTCGTGCTGATCAATGAGAACCGCACCGTGTTTTTGTGCCCACAAGCACTGCCAGTGCTGGGCACCAGAGTTCAACCACCCCGGTAAAAGTAAGACCGTTGTCTCAGGGATTTCGGCAAAGTGACTCATCGCATTTTTTCAATGCGCGCCACCATTTCACCGGCGAAGTCAATAAATGCCTTTGAGCCCTTCGCCGACGGATCAAAGACGACACCCGGTAGACCATAGCTGGGCGCCTCCGCTAGGCGGACGTTTCGGGGAATCACAGCATCAAAAACCTTGTTGCCAAAGTGTTCCTTAATTTGCTCGCTTACCTGCTGTTGGAGCGTAATCCGGGGATCAAACATGACTCGTAAAAGGCCGATTAGTTGCAACTGCGGGTTCAAATTGGCATGCACCTGTTTGATGGTGTTTACCAAATCACTGAGGCCTTCCAGCGCAAAATACTCGCACTGCATTGGCACAATCACGCCGTGCGCTGCGCAAAGACCATTGAGGGTCAGCATATTTAGGGACGGCGGACAGTCGATCAACACAAAATCGTACTCATGGTCAACCGATGCAATCGCGTCTTTTAGTCGGCGCTCACGGTTTTCAAGGCTGACCAACTCGACCTCGGCGCCCGCGAGCTCACGATTGGCGCCCAGCACGTCGTAGCCACAGTCAACCGCCTTTTGACGCGCTTCTGATAACGAGGCCTCACCCCAAAGCACGTCATAAACGGTATGTGCCAACGCACGCTTGTCGAGGTTTGAGCCCATGGTGGCATTGCCTTGGGGGTCAAGGTCGATCATCAAGACACGCTGGCCTATTTTTGCAAGGCCTGCAGCGAGGTTGACTGTGGTTGTCGTTTTGCCAACCCCGCCTTTTTGGTTAGCAACGCAGAAAATTTTGGCCATATGGCTCTCTTTTTAATTCAATGGCCACAGTTTAAGCCATTCACTGTGAGACGTTATCCCTTAACCAAACAACACAACGCTGGGCCTCAAGAGCGGGCACATTCAAGTGTTCCACGTGAAACACCTCAACCCCGGAAGGGAGCGAAGCCATCTCGCCATCCGGAATAACGCCTTTCATGGCCATCCACACCCCGCCCGGTCGCAGTGCCTGCCGGGACCACGCGGTGAAGTCAGCCAACGACGCAAACGCGCGACTGCAGATCACGTCGAAAGTCTCGTTTATCGACTCAACGCGTGCATGCTTGGCGTGCAGCCGGTTAGAAAGTACCGGCCTTGGCAGCTGTATGGCGGCTTGCTGAATAAACGCAGCCTTTTTTGAGACGGTATCGACACAGGTAACAACGAGCTCCGGACAGACGATCGCCAGGACCACGCCCGGCAGTCCGCCCCCAGAACCAACATCCAAAACACGTGCGCTCGATAAACCCATGGCCGCCAACTGTCTTCGTAACGGCAGAACAGCCGCAAGGCTATCGAGCAAGTGGTGCGAGAGGACATCCGCCGGATCCCGGATCGCGGTTAAGTTATAGACACGGTTCCACTTCAGGAGCATTTCCGCGTACTGGACCAACCCATTCAGCTGGTCCGGCGAAAGCGAAAGGCCCAGTTCTTCGGCGCCATTTGCCAGTGCGTCGATAGAGAACGCGGCTGTCTCAGTCATGCGGCCTCTGGAATATCAGCAAAACGCTTGTGCCCTGCGCGCTTCAAATGGACCAGTAAAACAGCGATCGCCGCTGGCGTTACGCCAGAAATACGTGATGCTTGGCCGAGCGTCTCGGGCCTTTGCGCATTCAGTTTTTGACGAACCTCGAATCCCAGCGCATCAATTGCCAAATAATCGAAGGCCGGCGGCAAGGCAAGGTGCTCATAGTGAGCAGAGCGGTCGATTTGATCTCGCTGCTTATCAATATAACCCTGGTACTTCAGGCTGATTTCAACCTGTTCCACGACGGCGCCCAACAGGTCTTGCTCATGTTGCTGTGTCCATTGAAGCGCCCGTACATCAACGTAGCCTGCGTCCGACGGAGCAACCTGAACAGCTGTTTCACGTGAAACATCGCTGGCTGCCAGAAGCTGCGCACCATAGACGCCGCCGTCTAATGACATCAGCGCATCGTAAGTAACACCAGGGCGACGCAATAACTCGGCAAGACTGTACTCGCGCTCAATTGGCTTCCCAAGAACGCGGGTCGCTTCTTGGGCAGATAACCGCTTGGGCGTTACCCAAACAGACTTCAGTCGTTCTGTTTCACGTGAAACAGCGTCCCTCTTTCGGTTAAACGCCCCCCACCGCAAATCATCAACAAGACCAAGTTTTCTCCCCGTTTCCGTCAGGCGCATGTCCGCGTTGTCCTCGCGTAATTGCAGACGGAATTCCGCTCGACTTGTAAACATGCGATAGGGCTCTGTCACGCCCTTCGTAACCAAGTCATCGACCAGTACGCCAAGATAAGCCTCATCACGGCCCGGCGTCCACGGCGACTCGCCACGCGTCGCCAGGGCTGCATTCAATCCAGCAAACAAGCCTTGCGCCGCGGCCTCCTCATAACCCGTTGTCCCATTGATTTGTCCGGCAAAGTACAGTCCCTTTATTGCCTTCGTTTCAAAGCTCGCCTTGAGTGCCCGCGGGTCAAAATAATCATACTCAATCGCATAGCCAGGCCGAACAATCTGCGCATTCTCCAAACCAGGGATCGAACGAACCAGCGCGTATTGGATATCAAAAGGCAAACTTGTCGAAATACCGTTTGGGTAAATCTCGTGGGTATCAAGCCCTTCAGGTTCCAAAAAGATCTGATGACTCTCTTTATCGGCAAAGCGATTGATCTTGTCCTCCACGCTAGGGCAATAACGCGGTCCTACCCCTTCGATCTTTCCAGTGAACATCGGACTGCGATCGAAGCCACTGCGTATGATGTCGTGCGTTTTTTGATTCGTATGGGTAATCCAACACGGGATCTGTGTCGGGTGCATCGACGCCAACCCAAGGTAACTGAAAACAGGTACCCGTTCTGTCCCGGATCCAGACATCCCGTCGCCCGGCTGAACTTCGCATTTAGAAAAATCAATGGTCCGACCATCCAGACGTGGCGGTGTGCCTGTCTTCAACCGGCCTTGAGGAAGCTTCAGCTCCTTTAAACGATGAGACAGCCCGACAGCTGGCTGATCCCCAGCGCGTCCACCCGCGTAACTATCAAGGCCCACGTGTATCTTGCCGTCCAAAAATGTGCCTGCTGTCAGCACCACAGAAGCCGCATGAAAGTGCAAACCCACCTGCGTAATGGCGCCAACGACTCGGTCGCCCTGGACAATGAGGTCTTCGACGGCTTGCTGGAATATTTGTAGATTTGGCTGGTTTTCCAACATTCGACGAATGGCCGCCTTGTACCGAACACGATCAGCCTGCGCGCGCGTGGCACGAACCGCAGGCCCCTTAGAGCTGTTAAGAATTCGAAACTGGATGCCCGCTTCATCAGTGGCGAGCGCCATGGCGCCACCCAACGCATCAATTTCTTTGACGAGATGCCCTTTCCCAATACCCCCGATAGACGGGTTACAACTCATTTGGCCCAACGTTTCAATGTTGTGCGTGAGCAGTAATGTCCGCGCACCTGTTCGCGCGCTTGCAAGTGCTGCCTCGCAGCCCGCATGGCCGCCACCAACAACAATGACATCAAACGTTTCTGGATAGCGCATAAAAGGGTACCTTTGTTTCATGGCCGTCACGAATTTACCTGGCCGACGACCAACCTTCTATTTTAAAGCTTGGTATCAATTTCACAAACGCCGATATCCCAGACAAACAACACCGTATCGCGCCCATGAAAAAAGCCCAGTCTTACCTGGGCTTTTTTGTTCGATAGAAATCTCTTTAAAGGCGATCAGGTAGCTCAATCTTGACTTCAAGGACTTCCATACTGGCATCACGTTCAAGATGAACTTTGATGTCGTTTGCATCAATTTTGATGTACTTGGAAATGACGGCCAATAGATCCTTTTGTAACGCAGGTAGAAAATCGGGTTCAGCCGCGCGCGATCCGCGCTCGTGCGCCAAAATAATTTGTAAACGCTCTTTCGCGACACTCGCTGTTTTTTTCTTTTCGCCAAGGAAAAAATCAAAGAAGGACATCGGTTAACCCCTTCCAAACAAGCGTTTGAGCAGGCCCGCCTTCTGCGCATCCACGAATCGCAACGGTTTTTCTTCACCCAGGAACCGAGCAATCACATCTTTGTATGCCTCTGACACATCCGTACCATTGAGATGAACCGCTGGAACACCTTGGTTTGACGCTTGTAAAACTGTTTCAGACTCAGGAATCACCCCAATCAGTGGGATGCGAAGAATATCTTTGATATCTTCAAGGGAGAGCATCTGTCCGCCTTCAACACGCGATGGGTTGTAACGCGTGATGAGCAGATGCTCTTTAATTGGCTCACCACCATCGATTGCACGCTTTGTTTTTGAACTCAACATCCCCAGAATACGGTCAGAGTCTCGCACCGAGGACACCTCTGGGTTGGTCACAACCAGCGCTTCATCCGCGAAGTGCATGGCTAATAACGCCCCTGTTTCGATACCGGCGGGCGAATCACAGATGATGTAATCAAACCCCATTTCGGTCAAATCTGCGAGTACCTTTTCAACACCTTCCTTGGTGAGCGCTTCCTTATCGCGTGTTTGCGAGGCGGCCAAAACAAACAGGTTCTCGCATTGCTTATCTTTGATCAACGCTTGATTGAGTGTGGCTTCGCCCTGGATCACGTTGATAAGGTCATAGACGACACGACGCTCGCAACCCATGATCAAGTCAAGGTTTCGCAGCCCAACATCGAAGTCAATCACTGCAGTTTTTAAACCACGCAAAGCCAAGCCGGTTGAAAAACTTGCACTCGTCGTGGTCTTACCAACGCCGCCTTTTCCCGACGTTACAACTACAACCTTGGTCATTTGAACTCTGCCTTTAATTAATTTTTAAACTGCGCTACCGACGTCTATTTTAGCGACCCAAAGCCTGATAAATCAGCCGTTCATCGTTACCCGAGACAAGCAGGGACGCCTGTGCCATTTGCCCTTCAATACCATTGGGCAGGTCACCGTCTATGCTTTTGTACACACCAGCGATGGACACAAGCTCGGGTGAAAACTGCAAAGCAAAAATACGTGATTCGGTGTTACCACGGGCACCCGCAATAGCCCGCCCTCTCAGGGGTGCATAAACATGAATATGACCGTCAGCAATGACTTCAGCACCCGCATTCACCATTGCCAACATCACCAAATCACGACCCTTTGCATAAACGCGCTGACCCGATCGCAATGGTTTATCGATCACCAACGCACTGGATGGTATGGATGTTTCAATACCGGCAACGATTCCATTACCTTCACCGGATTGCGCTGCTGGTTTACTTTGTCCAGTGACAGGTTGTGGTACATCCGCCTGGATGATCAGTCCAGCCTCTTTCGCAATAATTTTTCCTGCGTCAGACAGGCCTTTGACCGCAACGGGATGCATCCGATATTTACGAAGCAACGGCAACAACGAAGACCAGTCAACAGCATCTGCTGTCGATGTGTCTAGCGCTGATAGATCAATCGATACCGCATCATCGTCAAAAAATTCTGGCACGTCACTGAATCGTGCGCTTAGATCGTCTGCAATCACGTTGATGTCGACGTTTCGAAAAATCAAATTGACCGTCGACAGATGGCCACTTTTGATATCAAACGAAAATTTCGATGGGTCAGAGAATGGCACAGTGCGTCATTTGATTCATGGATGGCTCCGCATCTTACCAGTCCAATCTGTCTGTGTTGGTGTCTTTCAAATCACAGGGATCGCTGATGTTCTCTTATCTTTATATCTCTTATATTTCAAATTAGTAGTAGTAGTAAGCATTGAACTTTTCTGTTGATAGCTCTATAAAATTCAATTGATTCATAGGCTTACAGACTGTGTAAGTCCATGGAATCGCATTGGTTCAACCAGAGACAAACCACTAACAACTTTGCGTAAATTTTTTTTGTGTGGATAAGTGTCGTGTTGTTGGGTTTCTATACACAGCTTTATCCACACAAATATTTATTCAATGCTTGTTGGGTAGCCCTCGTCCGAAATCGCGGCTATCAAGCGGGCTGGTTCAATCGGTGTTTGGATGGTTACACGATTGGTGTCACGGTTGATGTTGATTTCCGCCGCTGAATCTAAGGAGCGAATGGCTTGCGTAACGGCTTTTTCGCAGTGGCCACACGTCATACCCGTCACTTTTAAGTTGATGGTCGTCATTGCTTGTCTCCGTTTGAAAAGTCTGATTTTAGATGGCGTCTATGTTGAAATATAGAAATGGCAAATTTAACTGAAGCAGTCATCATGCGTGATGAAAAAATTGTTGATCTGGGTATCGGTGGGATGACATGCGCTTCCTGCGTTAACCGTGTTGAGAAAGCACTGAAACGGCAAGTTTTTGTCAGCGATGCAGTTGTTAATTTAGCAACCGAAACCGTTAGGGTCACAGCAAAAAACACAGGCAGCACTCAAGATGACGTCGTTAGACAAATAAAGCGGGTCATTCGGGATGCAGGCTATGAACCGAAAACAATCACTCGGCATGTTGATGACCATGTAGACACCGTTTTTGGTGTCGATCGACAATTTTTACCGACACTGGTGGCACTTTTATTGTCGGCGCCACTTGTGTTTCCCATGCTGGTGGGCATATTTGATTCGAACGTATCACAACGTATTGTTCTGTCACCGGCGATTCAGTTCATCCTTGCAACGCCTGTTCAATTTGTCATTGGATGGCCTTTTTATCGATCTGCTTGGTCCGCTATAAAAGCAAGATCAAGCAACATGGAATTGTTGGTTGTCATCGGGACAACAGCGGGCTGGTTGCTATCGACCTGGTTATGGCTAACCGCATCAGATACCCATGTTCAACACCTCTATTACGAGGGCTCCGCCGTCGTTATTGCATTGGTCATGTTGGGCAAGTACCTTGAAACACGCAGCAAAAAAGAAACAACAAAGGCAATACGTGCGCTTCAAAACCTCCAGCCCACGCTGGCGTGTCTGTTGCCTGATGGTATCAAGCGAGACGAGATCACAACGGTATCGATTGGGGAGCTATTTGTTGGTGATGTGATTCGTGTCATTCCTGGCGAACGATTACCAGCGGATGGTGTCGTGGTCGCTGGACAATCCACTGTTGATGAATCCATGGTGACCGGCGAACCTCTCCCCGTGGCAAAGATGGCAGGAGACCGAGTCGTTGGCGGCACGCTTAACGGTGAAGCGATCTTAGATATCCGCGTGACGGCGACGGACACCAAAAGCATCTTGGCCCAAATCATCGGCATGGTATCCGACGCGCAGGCTGTCAAAGCGCCCGTGCAGCGGCAAGTTGATCGTGTTGCGGCTGTATTCGTACCTGTTGTTTTGCTGATTGCAACAGCAACGTTTGCGATGTGGTGGTTGACGGGCGCGTCATTTGAGACCGCGACCATCAATATGGTGGCGGTGCTGGTTATTGCATGCCCGTGTGCGCTGGGGTTGGCGACGCCTGCGGCAATGATGGTGGGTTCTGGCGTTGCGGCAAAAAATGGCATCCTCATCAAGGACGCCATCGCTCTTGAGGTCGCTCAGCGTGTTGATACCGTTGTTTTTGACAAAACAGGCACCTTGACAGAGGGACGCCCAACGGTAATGGCAACCAACTTTTTAATAGAAGATCCCGATGCGCTGGCCGCAATTGCAACGCTTCAGGCAGACAATCCCCATCCGCTTGCTGGCGCGTTGCGCAATTGGCTGGATGTGTCGGGACATGGCCCACTTAAGCTGGGAGGTTCCGCGGTGGTGAAAAACCAGCCGGGGCAAGGCGTCTTACTCAGACACTCGGTACCGCCCAATGGTCAAGACGTGTTGTGGCGGATGGGGAGCGTGGCGTGGATGCAAGCATTGGAAATTGATCTGGCACCCTGTCAAGACACATTGCAAAATTGGCAACGCGAGGGTTACAGCATTGCGCTTTTGACCCGCGAACAATCGGTTGTTGCCATGTTTGCTCTGGGTGATACGGTCAGAGATGGCGCGGTGGATGCCATCGGGCAATTACAAAAGGCCGGCTTATCGGTTGTGATGATGTCTGGTGATAACCATGCAGCCGCGGCTGTTATGGCGAAGCGTCTTGGCATAACGAGTGTCTTCTCGCAGTGCCTGCCTGGTGACAAATTAGAGCGCGTCAGGGCGTTACAAGCCAATAAGCAGATCGTCGCGTTTATCGGCGACGGCATCAACGATGCACCGGCGTTATCAGCCGCCGATGTGGGCATTGCCATGAACAGCGATCGGCATGGGGACGTTGCGATGGGTGCGGCCGGTATCACGCTGATGCGTGCAGACCCCTTATTGGTCATGGCAGCACTGCAGATATCGAAGGAAACCGCAAAAAAAATACGTCAAAATTTGTTTTGGGCTTTCTTTTACAACGTTGCCGGCATACCATTGGCCGCGCTGGGATTTTTAAACCCAGTCGTTGCTGGCGGGGCGATGGCGATGAGCTCAGTCAGCGTAATGACAAACGCGCTGTTATTGAATCGTTGGAAACCACGTCAATGAAGCCTCTGGTCTGGTTGCCTTTGGATCATCGCCACTTAGGCGATGGGCCGCAGGCCATACCGTATCTTTTTTTGGGTGAGAAGTACGCGTCCGCCATTAAACGCAGTGCGCTGGCCCAGCCATGTACGTTTCCCCTGGCGTCCGAAGGTGACATCGTTGACCTCCTTGAGCAGGTTGATGGCGTTGTGCTCCCAGGCTCTCCAGCCAACATCGACCCTCGGTATTTTCAACAGTCCGTGACCGACCCGAGTTTGCCATTAGACCCTCGCAGGGACGCGTTGACGCTTGCACTCGTTCGTTCGTGCGTTTCGCTCGGGGTGCCAATCTTGGGGATCTGTCGCGGGTTTCAAGAAATAAATGTGGCGTTGGGTGGCAGTTTGCATCAACAGGTCCATGATGTGCCGGGCAAGGCGGATCACCGCGAAAACAAACGGCTCTCATATGATGCGCAATATCAGCCCAGCCACGCGATTGAGTTGATAAATGACCCAACAGTCCGTGCCTGGGCTGGTGGTGAAACCGTGATGGTTAACTCCCTGCATGGGCAAGGGGTTGCCCGTTTGGCGCAGTCGTTAGAGCCGCTGGCGCACGCCCCTGATGGCACTGTTGAGCTGTTTCGGGTGAAAGGGGCGCAGACGTTTGCATACGGTACGCAGTTTCATCCGGAATATCAGAGCTGGGAATATCCGTTTTATGAGGCGATTTTTAGGTCTTTTGGCGACGCCTGTCGAGCGAGAAATCGCATAAGAAACGGCTAATTGGATAAAAAACACACAATCTTTAGGTAAAACGGTTGGTAATCCGTAATTTCTGTTTTTACAATGTGCGGGTTGGGCACGCGTCAGGGGTGCCCTTAAATGTTTATTGGGAGTCACAGGATGTTGAAAAAACGGGTTTTAACGGTAGCGTTGGCATCGACCTTGGGCCTACTTTTGTCCGCTTGCGGCCAAAAAGAGGAGGTAGCAGCCCCTGCAACATCAACAGCGGTTGCGACGGCGGCACCGGCTGAAGAAAAAGTTCTCAACATTTACAACTGGCCCGATTACATCAGCGAATCCATGATTCCTGATTTTGAAAAAGAAACGGGTATCAAAGTCAATTACCAGACCTTCGAAACCAACGAAGCATTGCACGCCAAGCTGGTCGCGGGGAACTCAGGTTACGACATCGTGATGCCGGGTTCCGTTTTCGCAAAGCCGCAGATTGATGGCGGCCTGCTGCGCAAGCTGGACAAATCAAAATTGACCAATTACGGCAACCTTGACGCCGAGGTCATGAAAAAGTTAGAGCTTGTTGATCCTGGAAATCAATACATTTTCCCTTGGGGCTGGGGCTTCACAACGGTTGGTATCAACAAAGATCGCGTCGCAAAAGCGTTGGGCAAGATGCCCATGCCCGAAAACGCCTGGGATTTGGTGTTTGATCCCAAGTACACAGCAAAGCTTCAGTCTTGCGGCATTGCGTATCTTGACTCACCCACTGAGATCATCCCCGTGGCGTTGCATTACATCCAAAAAGATGCCTACTCACAGAATCCTGATGATTACAAGGCGGTTTTGGACATGCTGATGAAGGTCCGACCCAACGTTCGTCTGTTCTCGTCGACATTGATCGACGACATGGCTGGTGGGAAGGCGTGTGTCGTGATTGGTTGGTCCGGCGATATCAACATCGCTCGCGAGCGGGCCGTTGAAAATCAAAGCAAGGAAAAAATCGAAGCTTTGTTACCCAGCACAGGCGCACTGGTCTTCTTTGATACCGTTGCCATACCTGCTGACGCGAAGCACCCCAATAATGCACACCTTTTCTTAGACTATTTCTTGCGTCCTGAGGTTTCTGCGACTTTCACCAATGAAATGCAGTACCCATCTGGCAACAAGGCAGCAATTCCATTGGTTGACCCTGCGATCGCAAAAAACCCAACCATCTATGTTGATGATGCGACAATGAACCGCATGGTGCCCCCTGGCAACTTCACTGCGGCTGCCCGTGAGGCGATGGCAAACGTTTACACCACGTTTAAAAAAGGCAATTAAACTTTTAGTTTGATCGTAACAAGCCGCACCCTTTTCAGTTGGGGTGCGGCTTTTTCCTTTATTGAAACCTCTAACCAGACAGGCTTTAAAACGACCATGAGCCATACCAGCGATTCACCGCATGTCTTAACGGGCGTCAATGGCGACGCGTTTTTACAAACGGTCGACTTGTTAAAACGTTTTGACGATGTTGTGGCCGTTGACAGCGTGAATCTGAGTATCCAAAAGGGCGAGATTTTTGCCTTGCTCGGGAGCTCCGGCTGCGGCAAGTCCACACTCCTGAGAATGTTGGCGGGGTTTGAGACGCCGACGTCTGGGCAAGTCCTCTTGGGTGGGTCGGATATGGTGGATATTCCGCCTTATGACCGACCCGTCAATATGATGTTTCAGTCTTATGCGCTGTTCCCCCATTTGACGGTTTGGGATAACGTTGCCTTTGGCCTGAAACGTGAAGGCCTGGCCAAAGATGTCATCACGACCCGTGTCAATGCCATGTTAGACCTGGTGCAGCTCGGCGCATATGCGAAGCGTAAGCCCCATCAGCTCTCAGGTGGCCAACAGCAGCGCGTGGCGTTGGCTCGCAGCCTGGCAAAGAAGCCCAAACTATTGTTGCTAGACGAGCCGCTTGGCGCACTTGATAAAAAGTTGCGCGAAGAAACGCAGTTTGAGTTGGTGAACATCATTGAGTCGGTGGGTGTGACGTGTGTGATGGTGACCCACGACCAAGAAGAGGCGATGGCGATGGCTTCTCGAATCGCTGTCATGAGTCATGGACGGGTCTTGCAAGTCGGGACGCCACACGAAATTTACGAATACCCGAATTGCCGGTTCGTCGCTGACTTTATCGGCCAAGCCAACCTGTTTGATGGGCAGCTGTCACGAGAGGCTGCGGACAAGAGCGAGATCGAAACCCCGGAAGGTACGATTTACATCAACCATGCAACGGCGGGCTATGTCGGCCAGCCGGTCTCGGTGGCGGTTCGTCCGGAAAAAATCAACATCAGCAAAGAAAAGCCAACGGGTGCTGATGCCAACCTGTTCACTGGGAAGGTTTTAGAGATCGCTTATTTCGGTAGTTACAACACCTATGTTGTGCAGTTGCCTACTGGTAAGCAGGTGAAGGTCATGTCCGCCAACCACTTCCGTTTCGAATCCAGTGACATCACTTGGGAAGATGTGGTTTATTTTTGGTGGCCAGCTGAGGCTGCTGTGGTGTTGACCCACTGAGGCGAGGGACGAACGAATGCAACGCACATGGGACTTGCTCAGCCGTGCTGGCGCCCGCACTGTCATTGCCGTGCCTTACGTTTGGTTATTGATATTCTTTGCGCTGCCGTTTGTCATACTTTTGCGAATCAGCGTCACCGATATGGAGGGCGGGGTCGATCCCTTTCTGCCGCTCCTTGACATTCAAGATGGGGCTTGGACATTCAAGGCGAAGCTCGACAACTACGTGTCGATTTTTTTAAATCTTGAACACCCAACGCATGCGACGATATACATAGAGGCCTACTGGACGTCTATTCGGTATGCGGCGTTGACGACGTTGTTCTGCTTGCTGCTTGGCTACCCGTTTGCCTACTTCATTGCCCGCAGCAGTCCCCGCGTGCGTCCTGCCCTTCTCATGATGGTGATGCTGCCTTTTTGGACGTCCTTCCTTTTACGTGTTTACGCGTGGAAGGGGTTGTTGGCTGATGGCGGCATCATTAATCGGTTCCTGATGTTCGTTGGCATGACCAATGAGCCCATTCAAATGCTGTACACCGATGTGTCGATGTTGGTCGGCATGACCTATGTTTATCTGCCTTTTATGGTTTTACCTTTGTATGCCAACTTGGTGAAAATGGATGTTCGTCTTCTTGAAGCGGCTTACGATTTGGGGGCAAGCCCTTTCAAAGCCTTTTGGTTGGTGACTGTCCCGCTCTCTAAAAGTGGCATCGTTGCGGGCTCGATGTTGGTGTTTATTCCAGCGGTTGGTGAGTTTGTCATCCCGTCGCTCCTTGGCGGTGCAGAAAACCTCATGATTGGCCGTGTTGTTTGGGACGAGATGTTCACCAGCAACAACTGGCCGCGCGCAGCTGCGCTCGCTGTGACGCTTATTTTGTTGGTTCTCGTTCCCTTGGCGATTTATTACTATCGCCTTGGCCGGCAATTACAACTGCAAGGGGGCCGCACATGAACGGCGTGAGTCAGGCCTTAGCCCGCCGAACCGGTGTTTTGTGGATGACGTTGGTCTACGCGTTCCTGTATTTACCGCTTGGTTTTTTGATCTTTTTCTCCTTTAACAGCACACGTCAGGACGCGCGGTTTACAGGGTTTTCGTTGCGTTGGTATGAGGCGCTGTTGCGAGATGGTCGGTTGGTTGATGGGTTTTGGTTGTCACTCAAAGTGGCGCTCACCACAGGGACCCTGTCTTGCATTCTTGGGACTTTTGCCGCGTTTGTTTTGGTGCGCTATCACCGGTTTCGTGGTCGTACGATTTTCTCGGGCATGATCAATGCCCCGTTGGTGATGCCTGAGGTGATTATTGGCCTCTCGCTTTTGTTGCTCATGGTGGGCATCCAGCGTTCAACAGAATCTTGGTTTGGTGTGGGTTGGCCGGACCGTGGCTTGTTAACCATCGTGTTTGGTCACACGCTAATGGGCATGGCGTACGCCATGGTTGTCATCCAGTCACGTTTGCGTGACATGGATCGAGCCATTGAGGAGGCGGCGATGGATTTGGGTTGCCGCCCTGCCCAGGTGTTCTTTTTGGTCACGCTTCCGAACATCGCACCTGCTTTGGTGGCGGCGTGGTTGTTGACATTCACGCTGTCGTTTGACGATGTGGTGATTTCCGAATTTTTATCTGGGCCGGGTGTAACGACCTTGCCGCAGGCGATTTTCACTTACGCACGGCGGGGTATCAATCCAACGGTGTATGCGGCGGCCACCTTGCTCATCACGACGGTGACCATTGCGATTGTCGCCTACAGCATCTGGGTCGCCCGCGCTACTCGCCGGCGAGAGAGAGACGTTCAGCTCGCTGCACGCCAGGACCGTGAATGACTGATGCCTCAGCCGCTCGGGCCGCAGGCGCGCCACGTTGGACCCGCCTTCTCGCACCGCTGCCGTTGCCGCTATTGCGGTTTCTGGGCATGCTTTTTGGTTGGGTGTTGTGGCTTTTTGCGCATCACCGGCGGCGAATCGTTCAGATTAACTTGCGGCTTTGCTATCCCCACCTTGCGAAAAGCGCCCGAGCAACACTGGTGCGGCGGACCTTTGTGCGGTTTGGTCAATCTCTTCTGGATCGCGCTTGGTTGTGGCATGCGCCATCCGACGTGGTGGCATCGCGTTTGGTCATCCAGGGTGAGGTCGATTGGCTCAATGGCACGGGTGCCAGGGTTCTGTTTGCACCGCATTTTGTTGGGCTCGATGCGGGGTGGACTGCCTTGACCCGAGCGTTGGACAGACCCTTTGCCACCATTTACGCCAAGCAAAGCAGACCGCAGTTGGATGCGTGGGTACATGCAGGGCGTTCGCGGTTTGGTTCACCCAAGCTGTTGCCTCGGCAGCAGCTGGGCCGTTCGGTGTTGCAAGTGATGCGCCAAGATGCCGCGCTTTATTTGCTTCCAGATATGGATTTGGGCGCGCGGGATGCCGTGTTTGTGCCATTTTTTGGCGTTCAGGCGGCCACGGTCACAACGTTATCGCGTGTGGCTGCCATTGGACATTGCGCGGTAGCACCTGTCACGACCCGCCTCACCTCGAAGGGCTATGAGGTAACGATTCACCCGGCGTGGGTTGATTACCCAACCGCTGACCCCACGGCGGACGCCGCTTACATGAACGCCAAACTTCAGGCATTTGTGGACACGATGCCCGACCAGTATTACTGGGTTCATAAGCGATTTAAGACCCGGCCCCCCGGCGAGCGCCCCATTTATTAATTCATTTGAGGCGATAAGTACTCAGCAATAACCCTCTACTCGACCCCGGTAATTTTGTATACAGTAAATCGTTTTGTATACAACTGCTGACCTATCAGCCTTTAGGAGTTACCGATGACACAAGATGTGACGCTGGCGCAAAAGCTGCGTGATCCCGATTTCGTTCCCCCGCTTGCTCAAGCGATCCCGCTGGGTATTCAGCACGTATTGGCGATGTTCGTGTCCAACTTCACCCCTGCCATCATCGTCGGCCTTGCGGCGGGCTACGGTTTTGGCTCCCCTGATCTGGTGTTTTTGATTCAGATGTCGATGCTGTTTGCGGGTGTCGCGACCCTGTTCCAGACGATTGGCTTCGGTCCGGTGGGCGGGCGCTTGCCGATCATGCAGGGAACCAGCTTTGCGTTCATCCCGATCATGATTCCGGTGGTGAAGACCGCAGGGATGGGCGCCTTGTTTGGCGGCATCGTGATTGGCGGTATCTTTCACTTCTTCTTGGGTACTGTTATTGCCCGGATTCGCCATTGGTTTCCACCCCTTGTGACCGGCCTCGTTGTGTTGACCATTGGCCTGTCGCTGATTCCTGTGGGCATTGAATATGCCGCCGGTGGGGTTCCCCTGAAAGGCAAGCCTGAGTTCGGTGGCGCCAGCCATTGGATATTGGCGTTGGTGGTCATTGTTGTGACGCTGGTGATCAAGTTTTTCGTCAAAGGTTTTCTCTCATCTGCCGCCGTTTTGATGGGCATCTTGGCGGGCTATATCGTCGCCGTTTTGATGGGCATGGTGAATTTTGGTGGTGTTGCGCGAGCCGGCTGGTTTGAGATTCCAACGCCGTTTAAATACGGTTTTGAGTTCAACATCGCTGCGGTTGTCGGCATGTGTGCAATGGCGATTGTGTCCGCCATCGAAACGGTTGGCGATGTATCCGGCATCACCAAGGGCGGCGCGGGTCGTGAAGCCACCGAAAAAGAACTGACCGGTGCAACGTTTGCCGATGGCCTGGGAACAGCTGTCGCCGGTGTCTTCGGGGGACTGCCAAATACCTCGTTCAGTCAGAACGTCGGTTTAATTGCCATTACTGGGGTCATGAGCCGGTTTGTGGTGACACTGGGTGCGATCTTTTTAATCGTTTGCGGCCTCATTCCAAAGGTTGGCGCGTTGGTCGCGTCAATGCCGATTGCCGTCTTGGGTGGTGGCGTGATTGTGATGTTTGGTATGGTTGCCGCGGCGGGCCTGAGCATGTTGGGGGAGGTGAAGTGGAATCAGCGCAACATGTTGATTTTTGCCGTTTCACTGTCACTGGGTTTGGGCCTAAAGGCCGTGCCGGAGGCCCTGCAGCATCTCCCCGTGGACTTGAAAAATCTATTGGTTACCGGCTTGCTGCCGGTGGCTCTGATCGCTATCCTGATGCACATGCTTTTGCCTCAGATTGATGAGTAACAGCGACCTGCATTAAGCAAATAAAAAGCCCTGCGGATTCCCGCAGGGCTTTTTCATTGAACGCAGCGTCGTTTAAACGTCAATGTTGCCCGCGCGAAGCGCATTGGCCTCAATAAAGACACGACGGGGCTCGACCTCATCGCCCATCAGCATGGTGAAGACTTTGTCGGCTTCAATGGCGTCTTCGATACGAACCTGTAGCAATCGCCGCGCTGTGGGATCCATGGTTGTTTCCCATAATTGCTCAGGGTTCATTTCGCCCAAACCTTTGTACCGCTGACGGCTCGTCGCCGCCTCTGCCTGCTTTAACAACCACTCCATGGCGCCACGGAAGTCACTGACATCGGCGGCCTTTTGGCGCTCACCTTCACCACGGGTGACCGATGCACCATCACTCAGGAGCCCCTTCAGCCGAATGGACGCCTGAGCCAAGCGAGCGTAATCGCCACCATGCACAAAATCCTGCGTCAGCACGCTGGCCCGCACGTTGCCATGGTGTTTACGGCTCACGCGGATGAAGGGCTTGTCGGTGCGGGCATCAAATGCAGCCTCAACCGTCGCCTCCGTCAGTACGGCCTGTAAAAGTGCAGCACTGGCAGTGGCGGTTTCGATGGACTCGAGGTCAAGCGCGACCCCATCCGCCAAAGCCTCAAGCGCCGGCTGATCCATAAAGTGTGACAAGCGGGCAATGACCGCCTGCGCCTCTTGATGGATGGCGGCCAATTCAACCAGTTCGTCGCCCGTGATCACGCGCCCATTGTCGCCACCCGTGTTGACGGCGGCTTCCTTGGTCGCGATCCGCAGCAGGAAGCTATCGAGGGCGTGACCGTCTTTCAGGTACTGCTCTTCTTTTCCGGCCTTCACTTTGTAAAGCGGCGGTTGCGCGATGTAGATGTGACCGCGTTCGACCAAGGCAGGCATCTGGCGATAGAAGAGCGTCAGCAGCAAGGTGCGGATGTGCGCACCGTCAACGTCCGCGTCCGTCATGATGATGATCCGGTGGTAGCGCAGTTTGTCCGGGTTGAAGTCATCAGCGCCACTCTTGCTATCGCCTGCGCTCACTTGACCGATACCCGTGCCGAGGGCGGTAATGAGCGTTAGGATTTCGTTACTGGCGAGCAGCTTTTCATAGCGGGCTTTTTCCACGTTCAAAATCTTGCCCCGAAGCGGCAGGATGGCTTGGAACTTTCGGTCACGACCCTGTTTGGCAGAACCGCCGGCAGAGTCACCCTCCACCAGGTAAATTTCGCACAGCGCCGGATCTTTTTCCTGACAATCCGCCAACTTTCCAGGCAAGCCCATGCCGTCAAGCACGCCCTTGCGGCGAGTCATGTCGCGTGCTTTGCGCGCTGCCTCGCGTGCCCGTGCCGCATCGATGATTTTGGCGCAGATGGTTTTGGCGTCGTTCGGCCGCTCTTGCAGGTAATCAGAAAGCAACCGACTGACAATGTCTTCGACCGGTCCGCGAACCTCACTCGAGACCAGCTTGTCCTTTGTTTGGCTGGAGAACTTGGGCTCTGGCACCTTGACAGACAGGACACAGCACAAACCTTCGCGCATGTCATCGCCGGTGATCTCAACTTTGGCCTTCTTTGCCAGCTCGTTCTCTTCGATGTATTTGTTGATGATGCGCGTCATGGCAGCCCGAAGGCCTGTCAGGTGCGTACCGCCATCACGTTGCGGAATGTTGTTGGTGAAACAAAGGACCTGCTCGTTAAAGCCGCTGTTCCACTGCATCGCGACCTCAACGCCCACGTTGGTGCCCTGATCGCTCTCGCGATCGCCCACCGCATGGAAGGTGTTGGGGTGCAGAACCGCTTTGTTGGTGTTGATGAATTCAACGAAGCCTTTGACGCCGCCTGCGCCTGAAAAGTCGTCTTCTTTGCCGGTTCGCTCATCCTTTAGCTGGATACGCACGCCGTTGTTCAAAAAGCTGAGTTCGCGCAAGCGTTTGGCCAGGATTTCGTAATGGAAGTCGTTGTTTTGCTGGAAGATTTCCGTGTCTGGCAGGAAATGAACTTCTGTGCCCCGCTTTTCGGTGGCGCCGGTGACTTTGATGGGGGAGGTCTCAAAGCCATCAACCACTTCGATGGTCCGGTTTTGCATGACACCGCGTGCAAATTCAGCGGTGTGTACTTTGCCATTGCGGCGGATCGTGAGGCGCAACCAAACGGACAGGCCATTCACGCAGGACACCCCAACGCCGTGCAGACCGCCAGAGACCTTGTAGCTGTTTTGGTTGAATTTGCCGCCGGCGTGCAATTCTGTCAGTGCGATTTCAGCGGCACTGCGCTTGGGCTCGTGCTTGTCATCCATCTTGACATCGGTGGGGATGCCGCGCCCGTTGTCAACGACTGAGATTGAGTTGTCGGTGTGAATCGTGACGACAATATCGTCACAGTGACCAGCCAGGGCCTCATCGATGGAATTGTCCACCACCTCAAAAACCAAGTGGTGCAGACCGGTGCCATCCGACGTGTCGCCGATATACATGCCAGGCCGCTTACGAACCGCTTCTAAACCCTCCAAAATTTGGATGGAGCCAGCGCCGTAGCTGTCATCCACCGGGGGTTGGGTTGGCTCGGTAGCAGGGGTTGAATTGGGGTCGGTCATTCGGGCGTCTTTTCAGCAATACACGGGTTGAGCACAAGAGGGGACCTTTCCAAGTGGCGGTCCCCCGTGCGGCGACATGCCCGTAGCGTGCCGGGCATCGCGAGGGGCGGAGACTAGATGCGCATCGGCATCACGACATATTTGAAGTCCTCACTGTCGGGCAGCGTAATCAGCGCCGAGCTGTTGCCATCCGATAGGCTGAAGCGGACCATGTCTTGACTCATGTTGGTGAGCACATCCATCAAATAGGTCACGTTGAAGCCGATCTCGATGGCATCACCGGCGTAATCAATTTCGATTTCGTCAGTGGCCTCTTCCTGTTCCGCGTTGCTTGCGGCAACACGAAGGCTTCCGGGCTCGATGTTCAACCGAACCCCTTTGAACTTATCAGAGGTCATGATGGCCGTACGCTGCAGCGATGAGAGCAGTGTTTGACGGCCAAGGATTAATTCGTTGGTGTGGTTGCGCGGAATGACACGGTTGTAATCTGGGAACTTGCCCTCGACGAGTTTGGTGACAAATTCCATCCCGTCAAAAGAGAACTTCGCCTGATTGCCGGCGAATTGCATGTCAATGGCACCCTCTTTGTCGCTCAACAGGCGTTGCAGCTCCAGCACGGTTTTGCGCGGAAGGATGACTTCTTGCTTGCTGGGAATTGCGACGTCGAGCGTGGCGTTGGCATAGGCGAGTCGGTGGCCGTCTGTGGCCACTAAGCTGAGGTTGTTGCCTTCCGCCACAAATAAGATGCCGTTGAGGTAGTAGCGGATGTCGTGGATGGCCATCGAAAAGGCCACCCGATTCATCAGTGCCTTAAGGGCTTGTTGGGGGACGCTAAACGTGGGCCCGAAATTGGCGGCTTCTTGAACCAATGGAAAGTCTGCTGCAGGCAAGCTCTGCAAGGTGAATCGGCTTTTGCCGCCTTTCAAAATCAGCTTGCCACCTGTTGACTCAAGGCTAACGTTTTGATCTGCAGGCATGGTGCGCAGAATGTCGATCAGCTTGCGGGCAGCGATTGTCGTGGCGAACTCACCTTCATCTCCGCCCAGCTCTGCATGGGTGCGAATTTGAATTTCCAAGTCGCTGGTCGTGAGTTGTACTGATGCACCTGTTTTGCGAAGCATGACATTGGCCAAAATCGGGAGGGTTTGACGCCGCTCAACGATGCCAGAAACAGATTGCAGGGCAGATAAAACGCTGTCTTGTGTTGACTTGAAAACGATCATTAGGAATCCTTTGAATTCGCGGGTATCGATGGGTAAAAAGGCACCCGATCTCGTTATTTCTTAACCGCTATATTTTCGCTCAAAAATGGCTGATAGCCTTGATTTGTCGCGGGTTTTTTGCCGAATTAACCTCAACCCTTCAGGGTCTGTTCAAGAACATGAAGTTCTTGGTTAAGTTCGGCCAGTTGACCCCGTTCACCACCGATTTTGCGGACCGCGTGCAAGACCGTCGTGTGGTCGCGGCCACCAAACAGCTCGCCGATTTCGGGCAGGCTCTTCTGAGTCAGTTCTTTTGCCAAATACATGGCGATTTGCCGTGGCCGCGCGATGCTGGCCGGGCGTTTTTTTGAATACATGTCGGCGACTTTGATTTTGTAAAAGTCAGCGACGGTTTTTTGTATGTTTTCGACCGAAATCTGCCGATTTTGAATGGATAAGAGGTCCCTCAGCGCCTCTTTCGCCAGCGCAATCGAGATGTCTTTTTGGTTGAATCTCGAATAGGCCAAGATTTTGCGTAAGGCACCCTCGAGCTCGCGAACGTTGGAGCGAACGTTCTTGGCGACAAAAAAGGCCACGTCCTCGGGCATTTGAGCGCCCTCCTGTGCCGCTTTGTTAATCAGGATGGCCACGCGCATTTCCAACTCTGGCGGCTCGATAGCCACGGTTAGTCCGGAGTCGAACCGAGACACCAGTCGCTCGTGAATGTCGGCCAACCCCTTCGGATAGGTGTCGCTGGTCATGACGATGTGTGAGCGTTTGGCCAGCAGCGCCTCAAATGCGTTAAAGAACTCCTCTTGTGTGCGGTCCTTATTGGCGAAAAACTGCACATCGTCGATCAGCAGCAAATCGAGTGAGTGATACCGCGACTTGAACTCATCAAAAGCCTTGCGCTGGTAGGCTTTAACCACATCGGATACGAACTGCTCTGCGTGGATGTAGAGAACTTTCGCATGGGGCTGGTCGGCCATCAGGTGATTGCCGATGGCGTGCATCAAGTGGGTTTTACCGAGGCCGACCCCACCGTAGATGAAAAGGGGGTTGTACAACTGCCCCAATTGGCTGGCGACGTGCATGGCCGCAGCACGCGCCATGCGGTTTGCGCTACCCTCCACCAAACTGTCAAAAGTGAGCGCGGTATTGAGCCTGTTCTTGTGTGATGCATCAGACGCACCGGCGTCGACGGATGGCAGTGAAGGGGCATCTACGGCCTCTTCGAAAACACGGTCGCGAGGCGATCGGCTTGCCGAAGAAGGCGTAATTCGGGGCGTCTCGCGAGGAGTGAGCGCTAACTCTACCAGCACTTCTTCGCCGCTGAGGGACTGCAGCGTTTGGGCGATTTTTTGAACATATTGACTCCTCACCCAATCCATTTTGAAACGGTTTGCCACGTGAATTGTGACTTTAAGAGGGGCGTGTGTAACGGTCGCAATCAGGGGGCGGATCCAGGTGTTGAACTGCTGTTCGGGGATACTTTGCGCCATATAGTCCACGCACTTTGCCCAGAGATCGCCGCTGAGCGATGCTGCTGATGAGGGGGCGGCGGGCGTGTTCGACATGTCTATTGTGCGTGCGTTAGATCCACAAATCTGCCCGGCCTCACATGATGCCGGCTGTGGATAGATAAAAAATTAAGAGGCTGGATTGTAGTCCCAAATCAAAGTTATCCACAAGCATCATAAGCCGCTGATCCGCCGTTTAAATACCGAAATCCCCCATTGTCAAAGAGCGGGTTTTGTCTTAAGTCGTCACAAAACAGGGCTGTAATCGGGTTTCGTGGTGGGGAAGTTGCAAAACGGCGTCAATTTTTGCGATAATGCTAGGTTCCGCGCGCATCGATGTGATGTTCGCAAGCCAGTTTCTTTTTTTGAGAGCTCACCATGAAGCGTACCTACCAACCATCCAAGACACGTCGTGCCCGTACACACGGTTTTCTCGTTCGCATGAAGACCCGCGGCGGTCGTGCCGTCATTGCTGCACGCCGCGCCAAGGGCCGTAAGCGCCTGGGCCTGTAATTAGCGCGTGTGCGACGCAAAAGGCCACGTGTCTGCCACAGGCCGTTGTTTGCTTCGCCTCAAAAATAGGGCGCAGTTTCAGGCAGTCACTGCCAAACCGCCCGTTTTTCAGACCAGTCACTTTGCGCTGCACGCGGTGCCCGCTGATCAAGTGCCCGGGTTGGGTGCGGCATCGGCCATCGGCGTCTTGCTGCCCAAGCGATGGGCCAAGCGCGCAGTGACGAGAAATGGCATGCGCAGACAAATTTATGCCGTGTTCAACGACGCCAACAACGGGTCAATCGCCGCGGCCTTCAATGGACACGCCATGGTCGTCCGTTTGCGGCGGTCTTTCTCCCGGGAGGCTTACGTGAGTGCGTGGTCAATCCCTCTTGCGAAAGCCGTCCGTGAGCAGTTAGTGCGTTTGGCGATCCCGTTTGCCAACGCTGACGGAGTAAGCCGCGATGTTTAGCCTGTTGTGGCGACTGCCCCGCGGTGCTTTGCAGGGTTTGGTTCGGGTTTATCGCCTGTTCCTAAGCCCATGGGTTGGTAACCAATGCCGTTTTGAGCCCACGTGCTCGGTTTACGCCCTCGAGGCACTTGAAACGCAAGGCGCCGTGCTAGGCTCTGCGCTCACGGTTGGGCGACTGGTTCGTTGCCAGCCATGGTGTGAAGGTGGTCACGATCCGGTGCCGGATGTGATGGGTAGATTCAGATCAGCCACCTCTCCAATCTTTAGTGGGCTCGTTGCCCGATCAACCAAAAAGAAGTCCTCATGAACGATATCCGCCGCTCCCTCCTATGGGCCGTTTTTGGTATTTCAGTTGTGATGTTGTGGGATGCTTGGCAAGTCCACAACGGCAATGCACCGCTGTTTTTCAATCAGCCGTCAAAGACAGCGCAAGCGCCGGCGACGGCAGGCGATCTACCGGCGGCCGCCAGTGGCGTGAAAGCCGCTGCGATGGCGGCTGACGGTAGCAGCCTCGAAGCGAAACCGGCGACACAAGAGCGAACGCTCATTCAGTCCGATGTGTTGGATCTCGTCTTTGACAGCGCCGGCGGTAATTTGGTTGAGGCCAAGCTCCTCAAGTACGCCCAGAATTTAGGCGGCCACAATGGCAAAGATTTCCAACCGCTCACTTTGCTGCAGCAGTCGGCGGCACATACCTACGTGGTTCAGAGCGGATTGATTAACGGCAACTTCCCCAACCACACCACGGTCATGACCCGTGTGCCAGGGCCGACAGCGTTGGCGGATGGTCAGGACCGCCTGCAAATTGCTTTTGAGTCGCCCGTGATTGGTGGCGTGAAATTGGTCAAGACGTACACGGTTAACCGTGGTTCGTATGTTTTAGATGTTCGCCACGAGATACAAAACGTTGGGGATTCACCTGTTCAACCCCAGCTTTATGTCCAGTTAATGCGGGACAACTCCAGCGCCGAGTCAGAAACGCCGTTTTACAAAACCTTCACTGGCCCAGCGTTTTATACGGAAGAAGCCAAGTACCAAAAGGTTGAGTTCGAGGACATCGCAAAGGGTAAGGCTGAGTTCGCGGTCAACACCAAATCCGGTTACGTTGCGATGGTTCAGCACTACTTCACGACGGCCTGGTTGTTGCCAGACGGCCAGGTTCGTGACAACTTTGCGCGTAAGCTGAAAGGTGACCTTTATTCAGCCGGCTCAGTGGCAGACCTAGAAACGGTCGCGCCCGGTGCCAAGACGTCAATTGACGCCCGTCTCTTCGTTGGGCCTCAACAGGAAACCATGCTCGAGCAGTTGACCCCGGGACTGGATCTGGTGAAGGACTACGGCTGGGTGACCATTCTGGCCAAGCCACTGTATTGGCTGCTTGACAAGATTCACGCGCTGGTTGGCAACTGGGGATGGGCCATCGTGTTGCTGGTGGTTGTGATCAAGGCCGCTTTCTACTGGTTGAACGCGAAAGCCTATCGCAGCATGGGTAAGATGAAGGCGCTAAGTCCTCGTATTGCCGAGATGCGAGAGCGCTTGAAGGACAAGCCGCAGCAGATGCAGCAGGAGATGATGCGCATCTACAAGGAGGAGAAGGTCAATCCTTTGGGCGGCTGCTTGCCGATCATGATCCAAATCCCCGTGTTCATTGCGCTTTATTGGGTGTTGCTGTCCAGCGTCGAAATGCGCAATGCGCCGTGGATTGGCTGGGTGGCAGACTTGTCAACCAAGGACCCCTACTTCATTCTGCCCATCGTGATGACGCTGACCACGTTTATCCAAACCGCTTTGAACCCGGTTCCACCTGATCCATTGCAGGCTAAGTTGATGTGGTTCATGCCACTGGCTTTTTCCGTGATGTTTTTCTTCTTCCCTGCCGGCTTGGTGCTGTACTGGATCACCAACAACACGTTGACGATTCTTCAGCAGTGGCAGATCAACAAAAGCATGGGCGTTACGATGAAGTTCCAATTGCCCAAGTTCAAGTAACTGGCGTTTCGCTGGCAAATAAAGGCTGCCTCTGCCAAGTGGCAGCCTTTTTTATTGCTGCTGACCACGGCACAATGACCGCATGATGCTGACCAATCAAACCGAACCCATCGTGTCCATCGCAACGGCCCCAGGGCGCGGGGCGGTCGGTATCGTGCGCGTATCTGGCCGCAATTTGGCGCCCTTTGTCATGGAATTGCTGGGCCGATCGCTCGTTCCTAGGCACGCGACATATTTGCCATTCAAAAGCGATACGGGTGTTGTCATTGATCACGGCTTGGCGATTTACTTCCCTGCACCCCATTCATACACGGGTGAGGATGTGCTCGAGTTACAAGCACACGGCGGCCCCGTGGTGTTACAAATGTTGGTCGCTGCGTGTTTGTCTCAGCGGAGCCTCCCGGGTTTGCGATTGGCGGCACCGGGCGAGTTTACGCAACGCGCTTTTCTAAATGACAAGATGGATCTCACACAGGCTGAGGCTGTTTCTGATCTGATCGATGCGAGCACCGCCCACGCCGTGCGCAGCGCGGCACGCAGCCTGAGCGGTGCTTTTTCTGACACCATCGGTGGCTTGCGCGAGATGTTGGTGACGTTGCGCATGTTGGTTGAGTCGACCCTGGACTTTCCCGAAGAGGAAATCGACTTCTTACAAAAAGCGGACGCCCAAGGCCAATTGCTTCGCCTTCGCGAGCAACTGGCTGCGGTGATGCACCAAACCCAACAAGGTGTGTTGTTGCGTGAGGGTATCAAGGTCGTCATCGCCGGGCAGCCCAATGCCGGGAAAAGCTCCCTGTTAAATGCATTGGCAGGCGCCGAGTTGGCGATTGTCACGCCCATTGCAGGTACCACGCGAGACGTCATTACGCAAACCATCCAAATCAATGGCGTGCCAGTTCATATCCTCGATACCGCAGGCCTCAGGGACAGTGACGACACGGTTGAACAAATGGGCATTACGCGTGCTTGGGCGGAAATAGCGCGTGCCGACGCCGTTGTGTACGTCTACGATCGCACGCAGATGCATGACCCCGCAGTCCAAGCGAAAGACCGCGCTTTGCGTGAGCGCCTGCCAGACAGCGTACCGGTGGTCGCTGTCTGGAACAAAGCCGATGTTGTCGGTGACATGACCGCCGCACCGGCCGATACACCACTGGCTAGCAATGATGTGGTTTTGAGCCTCTCGGCAAAAACGGGTGAAGGCCTGGAGGCGCTCCGTGCGCAGCTCCTGCAGTGGGCGGGTTGGGAGCAGTCCACTGAAGGCCTCTTCATCGCGCGCCAGCGCCATGTCAATGCGCTCGTCGCCGTCGAATCGCACCTCGAAATGGCGGACGCTTGGTTACAACAAGGTGGCGATCACTTGGACCTGTTGGCCGAGGAGTTGCGCCTCGCGCAGGTTGCACTTGGCGAAATCACCGGTGAATTCAACGCCGACGATTTGCTTGGAGAAATTTTTTCGCGTTTCTGCATTGGCAAGTGAATCGTCAACGCGTTATCGGTTCCTCAGTGACCTTCGAAATCGACCAAGGTGAACAGGGGCAGCCCTGCCGCGCGCAGCAACTCGGACCCTTTTAATTCGGGTAGGTCCACAATCGCGGCGCCTTCCACCAACTCGCCACCGAGCTTTTTTATCAGTTGCATGCCCGCCATCATTGTGCCGCCTGTCGCAATGAGATCGTCGATCAACAAAACGCGCTGCCCAGGCAAAACCGCATCGGTGTGAACTTCTACTGTGGCACTGCCATATTCAAGTTCGTAAGACTGCTCGATCGTGGTGAACGGCAGCTTGCCTTTCTTGCGAATCGGGACAAAGCCCACCCCCAATTCATAGGCCACGACCGAGCCAATGATGAAGCCTCGTGCATCGAGGCCTGCAACCACATCCGGGCGCAGTTCTGGGGACATGTAGCGGTGAACAAAGGCATCAATGAGCACTCGGAAAACCCGGGGATCACTCAGTAGCGGTGTGATGTCCCGAAATGCCACGCCAGGTGCTGGCCAGTCGTTGACGGTGCGAATGTTGTCTCGAAGGTAGGTTCGGGTGTCCATGTCAGATCTCAGTTTTTAGCCGTGTAAGAGGCGCTCTTCAGCCAACGCCAGTGCAGCGGGTGTGCCGCTGAGTACCACCACATCACTGACAACGAGTATTTGGTCAGCGTCATTTTGCGTGAGTTGTGCGCCGTTTCGACGGATGCAAATGAGCGCGACGCCAAACTCTGTGAGTGACAGTTGCGTGACTGACTTGTCAATCGCGTAGGCATTCGGTGGTAACGCATAGCTCTTGAGACGCTCTTGTTCAATCTCCTCGGCCGTGTCGTCGTCGGCGCCGTGGAAGTAGCCGCGCAACAGCCCGTAACGCGCTTCGCGTTGCGCCTGAACAATGCGAATAACCCGTCGCATCGGAACCCCGACCAAGGCCAACGCGTGTGACGCCAGCATCAAACTGCCCTCAATGGCCTCTGGTACGACTTCTGTCGCACCCGCACGCAGCAGGCGGTCAATGTCGTGGTCATCGACTGTGCGAACGATCACGGGCACTTGCGGTGCATGTTCCTTTGTGTGCAGCAACACGCGGAAGGCCGCGTTCGGGTCCTTGTAGGTCACAACAACAGCACTGGCCCGCGCCAAGCCTGCTGCCATCAGTGCCTGCAGGCGCGCGGCGTCGCCGAATACGACCGAGTCACCGGCCGCCGCAGCTTGACGCACACGATCAGGGTCGAGATCAAGGGCCATGTAGGGGATGTTTTCAGCCTGCAGCATGCGCGCAAGGTTTTGACCGCTTCGCCCGTAACCGCAAATCACAACGTGCTGTTTGGTGTTGATTGCCTGTCGTGCAATGCTGGTCATCTGCAAGGACTGCATCATCCAATCATTGCCTGCGAGGCGCGCGACAGCCTCATCGCTGTATTGAATGATGAACGGCGTCAACATCATTGACAGCACCATTGCGGCCAGTATGGGGTTCAGCATTTCTGGGGCCACGAGGCCTCGTTGTGAGGCCAGGGTGAGCAAAACAAAACCGAATTCGCCGGCCTGTGCCAAGTAAAGACCAACGCGCGTGGATGTCCCCAGTGGCGCGCCCCAAAGACGCGTTAATCCGGCGATGGTGACGAATTTAAAGATGACGGGTAACGTCGTCAGCATCAGCACCAATGGCCAGCGATCCCAGACAATTCGCCAGTCGAGCATCATGCCGATGGTGATAAAGAACAAGCCGATCAAGACATCGTGGAACGGGCGAATGTCTGTTTCCACCTGGTGTTTGAACTCAGTCTCAGAAATCAACATGCCTGCGATAAATGCCCCAAGCGCCAGTGATAAACCAGCATGTTCAGTCAGCCAAGCGAGCCCGAGGGTGATCAGCAAGAGGTTCAGCATGAACAGCTCGGCGCTCTTGCGCTTAACGACCAGTGTCAGCCACCAGCGAATGAAGTGGCGCCCGCCCACCAACAGCACCGTCACCAAAAGGACGGCCTTTAGGAGCGCCCAGCCGAGGCTGGTGGCCATGTCAGTTCCTGATTCACCCAAGGCGGGAATCAAGATGAGCAAAGGTACAACCGCCAAGTCTTGGAATAGCAAGATGCCAACGACCCGCTTGCCATGCTCGGTTTCGAGCTCTGAACGGTCTGCGGTCAGCTTGATGACGACCGCGGTGCTGCTCATTGACATGACACAGCCCAGCGCGAGTGCGGTCTTCCAATCCATGTGCCAGCCAGATGACCACGCCCAGGCCAAAAACAGAGAGCCTGTGGTCGCGATCAAGATGGTCGCCAGTACCTGCGATGCCCCGAGGCCGAACACGTGTTTGCCCATGGTCTTGAGCTTGCTCAAACTGAACTCAAGCCCAATCACGAACATCAAAAAGACAATGCCAAATTCAGCCAGGTAGCGAACGCCTGCCGAGTTCTGTGCCAATGCCAGCGCATTGGGGCCGATCAAAACACCGACCAAAAGGTAGCCCAAGATGGGCGGCAAGCGCAAATAACGACACGCCACCACGCCCAATACCGCAGCGAGGAGATAAAGTAGTGTGACGTCTAAAGCATTCATCCGCTCATGTTAGCGTCTCTGTGCGTCAAGATGACCGCTTGCTCGGCGATCAATGATAATTAAGTCATGTCTGAAACACGTCAAACCCATTTATTCGACCCCGCGCGCGCGCTTGCTGCGGCGAAGGACGCATTGGTTGTTGAGACCGACGCGCTCACCGCGATTGCGACCCGTCTGGAGCCCTCCTTCGCGGCGGTGGTCCAGGCTGTTCTGAGTTGTCACGGTCGCGTCGTGGTGATGGGCATGGGCAAAAGTGGCCACGTTGGCAACAAAATTGCGGCTACTTTGGCGTCGACCGGTACGCCCGCTTTTTTTGTTCACCCGGCAGAGGCCAGTCATGGGGATCTGGGCATGATCACCGCGGGCGACGTCGTGCTGGCCATCAGCAACAGCGGTGAGAGCGATGAGTTCAATGCCATATTGCCTGTCATCAAGCGCATGGGCATTGTGTTGATTGCGCTGACGGGGCGCTCGGACTCCTCGTTGGCGCGGCACGCTGATCACGTCATTAACAGCCGTGTGGACAAGGAGGCTTGTCCTTTAAATTTGGCGCCAACCGCGAGTACAACCGCGCAAATGGCGTTGGGCGACGCCCTGGCAATCGCGCTGCTTGATGCCCGGGGTTTTAAGCCGGCTGATTTTGCGCGCTCTCATCCCGGCGGTGCATTGGGTCGAAAGTTGTTAACGCACGTGCGGGACATCATGCGGCGCGACACGCAGGTCCCGGTTGTCAAACCGACCGCGACAGGCCTTGAGATGATGCAAGAGATGGGGGACAAAGGGTTGGGCGCCACAGCGATCACCAACGACGCCGGCGAGCCCATCGGAATTTTTACGGACGGCGATTTGCGGCGCTTCATTGCGCAGGGGGGTGATCTGCGTGTTGCGGTCGCAGCGGAGGTCATGCGAGCCAACCCGCGCACGATTCATCAGCAGTCGTTGGCCGCAGAGGCTGCCGATTTAATGGAGGCGCACGCCGTGACCAGTTTATTGGTTGTTGACGATGAGGGCCGCTTGGTCGGCGCCATCAACTCAAACGACCTGATGCGTGCGAAGGTGATCTAACCATGTCTGATGTGTCACCGCTTTTGCCCGTCGCACGCTTTTCGCCTGATGCGCTGGCCCTCGCCAAGCCGGTGAGGGTTTTCTTCTTTGATGTCGACGGCGTCCTGACCGACGGCAGCCTGTGGTTTTCCGAGACGGGTGAGTCGCTCAAGCGTTTCAACACCCTCGATGGCCACGGCTTAAAGTTGCTGATGCGTGCGGGTGTGACGCCTGTCGTCATTTCAGGTCGTGACAGCCCCGCCCTGCGCAACCGATTGGCTGCACTGGGGATCACGCAGGCCGTACTGGGCACCGAAGATAAGCGTCCTGCGGCGGACGCCGTGCTCCAGTCGATGGCCCTGACGTGGGCCGATGCCGCTGCGATGGGCGATGACTGGCCAGATTTGCCCCTGCTGCGTCGTGCCCATTTGTCATGCGTGCCTGCAACCGGTCACCCTGACGTATTGGCGGTGGCCAACTACGTGCCCCAGGCCGGTGCGGGTCAAGGCGCGGTGCGTGAGTGCTGTGATCTGGTTTTGACGGCGCGCGGCGTCTACGCTGAACTGTTGGGTGAGGCCGCGATCTGATGATGCGCTATCTGTTGCGTTTTTTGGATGCGTTCGTCCTGTACCTGCCCATTGTTTTGATGGGCCTTTTGGCGGCCGCGTCAGTGTGGCTTTTGCGTATGACGCCGGCACCAATTGAGGCGCAAACGTCCAACGCGCAACGCTTGTTACCAGATGACTACATGGTGAATTTTGTCACTCGCCATTACAACGCCAGCGGCGCGCTGACTGCCGAGTTGTTTGGTGCCGAAGGTAAACACATTCCGGCGACAGGCCACATGGATATCACGGACGTTCAAATTCGGAACTGGGGGCGAGACGGTGCGACCACCCAGAGTGTGGCGAATCGCGCAAAAGTGGACGATGCGCAAACGGTTTATGAGTTGATGGGTCAGGCCCAGGTTATTCACCGTTTGGTCAGTGGCGAGACGACCACCATCAACAGTGAGCACTTGCTGTTTGAAACCAAAACCGACGTCCTTCGGGCCCTGCAACCCGCAGTCGTTCGCAGGGGTAAAGATGTCATTTCTGCCGATACCCTCATCTACGACCAAAGGACAGGGCTTGCCACGTGGACCGGCCGTGTTCGCGCAACGCTGCTGCCGCGCTGAGGTCACTGGATGGCCCGGGCATAAAAAAACCGGCTGGCACTTTCGTGCAAACCGGTTTTGGGGCTGGCGTTAGTTAAACGCCAAGCATCAGCAGGGCTTAGTAGCCACCGCGGCCGCCGCCGCCTTCACGACGACCACCGCCGCCGTATGGGCTGCGGAAACCGTCGTTACCACCACCGAAACCACCGGTACGGGGTGGGCGTGGCTCCATTGGGCGCGCTTCGTTAACGACCAGGTTACGGCCGCCTAAGGCTTGGCCGTTCATGCCGTTCACAGCGGCTTGTGCTTGCGCATCATCGCCCATTTCGACAAAACCAAAACCTTTTGAGCGGCCGGTGTCACGTTCCATCATGACTTTGGCGCTGGTGACCGTGCCGAATTCGCTGAACGATTGTTGCAGGTCTTCATCACGGACAGAATAAGGCAGGTTGCCGACGTACAGTTTGTTGCCCATCTTGGGACTCCTCAAAAAAACACACTACTAAAGCGATGGAAGTCCGGCAAGCACAAACTAAATTGACTTCGTCGGGGCGCGCAAAACTGGCCTATCACCTCTAACACGTGCAACATCCTTGTTGCACGCTTTCATTATCATGGGAAACCCTGTTCCGTGCGAAATTTACGGGGAGGGAGCGTTTGAAATGCCCCTAAAGTGTGGCGGCAATGCCGATTTACCCCGCAAATGCGCACGCCGCCCTCGTCTTACCAAGTGGTTTCACGCTCCGGTGTTGCACTGATTTGATGGATGCTCAGGTCGGCACCGTCGTACTCCTCTTCCGGTGACAGACGCAAACCGAGCGTCGCACGCAAAATGCCGTAAACCAAAAAGCCGCCGACCAACGCCCAGAGCACGCCCGCCGCGGTACCGATCAGCTGCGAGACGAACGATACACCGCCGAGGCCGCCGAACGCTTCAGAGCCAAAAATACCAGCGGCGATCCCACCCCAAGTGCCGCACAGGCCGTGCAGAGGCCAAACGCCCAGCACATCATCGATCTTCCACGAGTTTTGCACGCGGGTGAAAAGCCAAACAAAAAGGCCACCGGCAACCATGCCAACCGCCAATGCACCCAAAGGGTGCATGATGTCTGAGCCCGCGCAAACAGCCACCAAGCCAGCCAGTGGACCGTTGTGCACGAATCCGGGATCGTTCTTGCCGGCGATGAGAGCGGCCAATGTGCCACCGACCATCGCCATCAGTGAGTTCACGGCAACCAAGCCAGAGATGTTTTCAAGGCGTTGTGCGCTCATGACGTTGAAGCCGAACCAGCCCACGCAGAGTATCCATGCGCCTAGCGCCAGAAACGGGATGCTTGATGGCGGGTGCGCACTTAACGAGCCGTCCTTCCGGTAGCGGTTGTAGCGCGCTCCCAGCAGCATAACGGCCGGCAATGCGATCCAGCCACCAACCCCGTGAACCACGACGGAGCCAGCAAAGTCGTGAAAACTGGCGCCGAATTGCGCCTCTAGCCACGATTGAAAGCCAAAGTTGCCGTTCCAAATGACACCCTCAAAGAAGGGGTAGATGAGACCAACAACGACCGCAGTTGCCATGAGTTGCGGCCAAAACTTGGCGCGTTCAGCGATGCCGCCTGAGATGATGGCGGGTATTGCCGCGGCAAATGTCAGTAAAAAGAAGAACTTAACCAGTTCGTAACCATTTTGTTGGGCCAGTTGCTCGGCGCCAATAAAGAAGTGGGTGCCGTACGCGACGCCGTAGCCGACCAAAAAGTAGACGACGGTTGATACGGAGAAGTCGACCAGAATCTTCACCAAGGCATTCACCTGGTTCTTTTTGCGCACGGTGCCGAGCTCCAAAAAGGCGAAGCCCGCGTGCATGGCCAAAACCATGATGCCGCCGAGCAAGATAAATAGCGCGTCTGCGCCCTGTTTTAGTGCGTCCATGAGAGAAATCCTGATGTGTTGCTTATTTTTGGTGCAAAAATACCCTTTTGCAGCCTGCTGCACCGTTTCTAAGCAAATAACAAGCCATGGTATCGAAAAGGGTGCGTGAATCAGTGCCTCTTGCTATACTGCCCGTGAGCGCCGATTTGCTCCGGCTTGCGGGCGCTTTTTATAAATTCAGCTAAAAACGGACCGCTCGATCGACACCCGGCCCCGTTTTTGGTTAACCGGGTTTTTTTGCGCCATGTCCTTTATCGCTGAGGCTAAAACCTTATCCATTGGCGAACCGCTGACACTGCAATGTGGGGCGGTTCTATCGAGCTATGACCTGTCGTACGAGACGTATGGCACGTTGAACGCTGACGCCAGTAACGCCATTCTGATCTGCCATGCCTTGAATGCCTCACACCATGTTGCCGGTGTGTACGCCGATGAGTCTGGCGCGATCAAGCCCAAAACAGAGGGCTGGTGGGACAACATGGTTGGCCCCGGGAAACCCGTCGACACCAACCGTTTCTTTGTCATCGGCGTGAATAACATTGGCTCCTGCTTTGGTTCGACGGGTCCGACATCGATCAATCCTGCGACGGGTGCGGTGTGGGGAGCCGATTTCCCTGTGGTTACCGTCGAAGACTGGGTCGACACACAAGCGAAGTTATTGGACGCGCTGGGTGTTCAGCAACTGGCCGCGGTCATGGGCGGCAGCCTTGGTGGCATGCAGGCCACATGTTGGGCCCTGCGCTATCCAGACCGCGTCCGTCATGCGGTCGTTGTGGCCAGTGCCCCGAACCTGACCGCCGAGAACATCGCTTTCAATGAAGTTGCCCGCCGGGCGATTGTTACCGACCCCGACTTCCATGGTGGTCACTACCGCAAACACAACACACTGCCGCGACGCGGCCTGCGTATCGCTCGCATGGTTGGTCACATCACCTATCTGAGTGACGACGTGATGAACGCCAAGTTTGGCCGCCGGTTGCGTGATGCTGTGTCAGATGCCGTCCAGCGCGATTACCACTTCACGACGCAAGGCGTTGAGTTTGAAATTGAGAGTTATTTGCGCTATCAAGGCGACAAGTTTGCTGAGTACTTCGATGCCAATACCTACTTGCTGATCACGCGCGCGCTCGACTACTTTGACCCCGCCCGCCCCCATGGCGGTCATTTGTCAGCGGCCTTTGCCGACGTGAAAGCGAAATTCCTATTAATCAGCTTCACCACTGACTGGCGTTTCTCACCGGCGCGCAGTCGCGAGATTGTCAGGGCATTGTTGGATAACCACTGTCGGGTCTCCTATGCCGAGGTGGATGCACCGCATGGACATGATGCGTTCCTGATGGATGACAGCCGTTATCACAACACGGTTCGCGCTTACTTTGACAAAGAGGTGGCTGCATGAGCAACGACCAAGCCCTTCAGGCATTGGCTGAATTGGTGCCCATCGGCAGCCGCGTGCTGGACCTGGGTTGTGGCGACGGGCGCTTTTTGTCTTATCTTCAGACCCACAGGGGTTGCTCCGGTTACGGTGTGGAAATTGATGACACCAAAATACCGGTCTGCATTTCGCGTGGTGTCGATGTGCTGCAGCTGAATCTAGACGAGGGCCTTCAAATGTTTGACGACAACTCGTTTGATGTGGTGTTGCAGTTGGACACCCTCCAACACCTTCGCAATGCCGAGGTCATGCTGCGTGAGACGGCTCGGGTGGGCCGCATCGGCATCGTGGCTTTTCCTAACTTTGCGCACTGGCCAAACCGCCTGCAAGTGCTTTTGGGTCGCATGCCGGTCACCAAGCGTCTGCCGTATCAGTGGTACAACACGCCCAATATTCGAGTGGGAACCTTTGCCGATTTCGAGGTGCTTGCACAGGCAAACAATTTACAGATTGCCGAGAGCTTTGGTCTTGAGGGGGGAGCGGTCTGCCGTTGGCTGCCCAACCTGCGCAGCAGTACCGCCGTTTTCAAGTTTCACCGATAGTCAGGCGAGGCGGGCCTTTGTCGCGCGTTGCAGCGACAACCACCAGAGGCCCGCGCCCGTTATCACGACGGGTACGGCAGCACCCATGTTGAGCCACGCCCAGCCCTGCGTATTGATCAGCGCGCCGGAGGCAAATGAACTCAACGCCATCAACAGGAACGTGACAAAGTTAATCGCACCTTGGGCCTTGTCTTTCTCGGCAGCGGTGTATGCCTCTAACGACAGGGTTGTGCTCCCGGTAAAGAGGAAGTTCCAACCCACGCCCAACACGAAAAGGGCAATTGTGAAGTGGGTGAGATCTTCGCCATTCAGCGCAACAGCGATACACACCAGATTGAGCAGTACGCCAACGCCCATGATTCGCAAGACACCAAAGCGTTTGATGAGATGGCCCGTGAAAAAACCGGGTGCAAACATACCGAATACATGCCACTCAAGAACCCACGCGGTGTTCTCAAAACTCATGCCGCAAACCTGCATGGCCAGTGGCGTTGCAGCCATCAGTAAGTTCATCACCGCATATCCCAGCGCGGCGCCAAGCGTCGCCACCACAAACACGGGTTGCCGCCAAATCACGTTGAGCGGGCGTCCGGTATCGCTCGCGCTCGTGCGCTTTGGGACGGGTGGGAAGCGCATCTGTGCCATCACCACCATCGACAATATCGCGGCCACCGCCAATGTGAGGTAGGCCCCGGTGAAAGGTGTTGCGGTGAGGTGGCGCGTGTAAGCGGCAAGATTGGGTCCAACAACAGCCCCCAACAACCCACCCGCCAAAACCAGCGAAACCGCTTTTTCTTTGGCCGTTTTATCCGCCACCTCAGCGGCTGCAAATCGGTAGAGCTGTCCGTTGGCACTGTAGTAACCCGCCAAGACCGTTGCGGTGACCAGTAGCCAGAAGCTGCCGATCACAGATGCCCACGCGCACAGCAATGCAGAAACGAATGCCATCAATAAGCCGAGCTGGAAAGACGTCCTCCGGCCCCAACGCATCTGTGACTGAGCCACGAGTCCCGTACTGAGGGCGCCGCCAACAACGTACCCAGTCACCGGCAGGGTCGCCATCCAACCCACGGGCGCTAAGGCCAAGCCCACCAGGCCGTTGATCCCAATGAACACGACATTGTTGGTGAGGAACAAGCCTTGCGCCAACGCCAACAGCCAGAGATTGCGGTTCATGAGGGGATCCTTTAATCGGGGTGCCCCATGATATATCAGCGCACGCTTATTTATTTGAGGCTCAATCGATCGCTGAACGCCAGCGTTGCGGCAATGGCCGCAGTTTCGGTCCGCAGCACCCGTGTTCCCATGCGGTGCGGTTTGAAGCCGTGTTCGATCGCTAACGCCTCTTCATCGCTTGAAAATCCGCCCTCAGGCCCAATCAGAACGCGGGTCGCCTGATGTCTCGCAGGGGTTGGCTCGGGTGCAGCGTCGGCGAGCGAGAGGATGACGCGGTGCGCCACCGGCAGGCCGCTGTCCTCGCGTGACTGAAACCCCAGCCATCGACCGAGTTCAATCGGTGCATCGATTTGCGGTAACCGGTTGCGCCCGCTTTGTTCGCAGGCACCAATGGCGATGGCCGTCCAGTGGGCCCGACGCTTTTCCGCCCGCTCCCCGCTTAAACGCACAACGTTTCGCTGACCCATGAGCGGCGTAATGTGCTGGACGCCCAGTTCTGTGGCCTTCTCAACCAACCAATCCATGCGTTCGTTGGCGGGCATGCAGACGGCCAAATGCACGTGGCCCGTCGGTTCACGCTCAACGGGATGGTGGCTGCCAACCGTCACGTCGACGGCTTGACGGCCCATGGCGTCGATGATGGCCTCGTACTCGCCGCCCTGACCATTGAACAGCGTGATCGACAGCCCAGGCTGCAGACGCAGGACCTGAATGTGCCGACTTGCCTCACGCGGCAGGGTCAGGGATTGGCCCGTCACCAGCGTATCGGGGCAGTAAATGCGCGCCATTCAAGCCCCTTCGATTTGATCGATTAGCCGAGACAATGGCTTGAGTTCGATGTAGCGTGAGGCCGTTGCGCGCACGTATTGAATGAAGCGGGGCGTATCGGCCAGATACTTCGGCTTGCCATCGCGCAGCGTTAGCCGGGCAAAAATGCCCAAAATTTTGAGGTGCCGCTGCAGCCCCATCCACTCCACTGCTTTGAGGAAGGCGCCGAAATCGGTTGCCCAGTCTGCATGGTTCAATAGGCCCTTTTTGCGCGCACGTTCCCAGTAACGGATCGTGATGTCCATCACGAAATCGTCGTCCCAAGTCCAGAATGCATCACGCATCAGGCTGGCAATGTCGTAGGTCACAGGCCCCATAACGGCATCTTGAAAGTCCACAATACCCAGCGAACCCGACCGGTCGACCAGAAGATTACGCGGCATGTAATCACGGTGCACGAAGACCTGGGGGGCGTCTAAATTAGTGGCAATGATGCGCTCGAAACTGAGCGTCAAAGCGGCCTGTTGCCCGGCGTCGAGGGTGATGCCTTTGTGCTGTTGAACGTACCAATCAGGAAACAGTTGCAACTCACGCCGCAGCAGCGCGTCGTCGTACGGCGGCAAGGTGTGGGGCTTGCTGGCGAGTTGCCACTGAATCAGCAAATCAACCGCCGCCTCCATCAAGGCGCGCGCGACCCGGGGTTCGGCGAACGGCGCGCCAGCAACGGGGGCGTTGGCCTCTGGGGTGCGCAAAACGTCCAATAAGGTGTGCTGCCCCAAGTCAGTCAGTAGCATGAAGCCCTGGGCCTCGTCCCACGCCAAAACGTGCGGCGCTGGCAAATTGGCATCTGTCAGTAGCTTGGCAATCCGAACGAAAGGCTCGGAGTTCTCTTTATCGGGCGGCGCATCCATGATGATCGCGCTGCTCTGTGCGGGGCCGAGAATTCGAAAATATCGGCGGAAGCTGGCGTCCGCGGATGCGACACACAGCGACGATGTGTCCAGGTGGTGCGTTGTCGCGACATGCGCCAACCAGTCTCCAAAGGCAGCTTCCCGGGTCGGGTCATCCCAATGAATGGCAGGGGTTGATGGGGTCAGCATAGGGCTCTTTAGGGTGGTCAAACTGGGGCGCCAGTCCGTAGGATAATGTTCATTCCAATTGTAAGTGGCGTTGTTCGTGCGGCAGTCCGGTGAGCGCCCTTTGGACAACACCTTTCGCGACCCACTGGCCGCACCCATTGTTTTGTTTAGATTGATGCCGGCATGGCCAAAGCTTGTTTTTCTCGATCACAAATTTATCGCGCGGTATGCCTAATGGGTGCATGGGCGCCCGTTGGTTTTGCTGTTGGGTCGGTGGGTGCTTTGGCACAAGGCAATGAAGCCGTAACGCTGCAGCTGAGTAGTGAGTTGACCGAGACGCTGTCGGGTACCACCAAAGATGAAACCCCAACGTTTGTCTCAGGCAACCGGGTTGGCGGTGAGGCGGATGTCTCGACAGTCATCACCGGCGATGCGCAATTGCGTCGGCACGGCGTGGTGATTCGCGCCGACAAAATTGAACACAACTTGATCACCGACAACGTTTTGATCGAAGGCAACGTGAAGGTTAACCAAGCGGGTAACCGGTTTGTGGGCCCAAAGGCGGAAATCAACATTGGCACCACCGAGGGTTACTTTGAATCGCCCGCATTCGAGATCAACAGTGTCAATGGCCTGGGCCAAGGCCGCGGCAATGCCAGCCGCATTAACTTCAAAGGCCCCGATTTAACCGAGGCTGAAAACGTCACCTATTCCACCTGTCCCCGCCCCCTGAGTGGCACGTGGGCACCCGATTGGTTTGTCTCAGCATCAAGCATTGAGTTTGACCAGAAAGCCGATACCGGTACCGCACGTGGCGCCGTGTTGCGCTTCAAGGGCGTTCCTTTGTTGGGGGCGCCTTGGATCAGCTTTCCGCTGTCGGATGAACGCAAGTCAGGCTTTTTGCCGCCAACCTTCAACATTGACAGCAACAGTGGCGTTGAGCTCACGGTTCCTTACTATTTAAACATTGCGCCCAACCATGACGCGACGCTCTACCCGACGTTCATGACCAAGCGGGGTGTCGATCTCGCGGGCGAATACCGCTATTTGGGGTCCACCTATGCGGGTCGCTTTCGCGGTGCGTACATGCCCAACGACACCTTGCGTAATGCCGATCGCTGGGGCTGGACATGGCAACACCAGCAAGGCTTGAATCCCTCAGGCTTGCCCGTTACCTTCAACGCCAATGTGAACCGAGTCAGCGATGGCGACTATTGGCGTGATTTCCCGCGGACCACCACCTCACTCACCTCGCGTTTACTGGCCAACGACCTGTCGCTGACCACTGGCGAAAACCTGTGGCAAGCCAGCGCGGGCGTCTACAAGTGGGAGACCTTGCAATCAACCGGTACCGATCGGATCGCTGAGCCTTACGATCGTTACCAGCTCGCTTATCGGATTGGCTCGAAGGGATCGCGGGGCCAGTTCTCGGGCATCGATTGGTCGGTTGATACGGAATTAACCCAGTTCGACAAGCCCACCAGCAACACCCTTGATGGTCAGCGTTTGTTGGCTGCAGTCAACGTGAGTCATCGTTACGACACGCCCGGCGGTTACATCACGCCCGCCCTTCGCCTGCACACGCGCAACTATCAAATGGACCAGGCGCTCCAAGCGAACGGTTTGTGGCAGGGGCGACGCAGTGCGACAGTCACGACATCGACCTTCAGTATCGACAGTGGTTTGGTTCTCGAGGCCGCTCGGGGTGCCGCCATGCAAACGCTTGAGCCGCGCGTGGTTTACGCGCAAACGCCCTATCGCAACCAAGACGGTTTGCCCAATTACGATTCCGGCGACGTCGACTTCAACCTCTCCAGTATCTACTCACCGTACCCCTTCTCTGGCAACGATCGCGTGGCGGATGCACGCCTGGTCACCTTGGGGCTGACCACGCGCTGGTTCAATGCCAGTGGTCGGGAGCTGTTCAACCTAACAGCGGCGCAGCGTCGCCGCTTGGCTGACCAGCGTCAGGGCATCAGCGATGGCGCCGCACCATTGACCGATACCGTTAGCGACCTTTTGATTGGGGGTACTTACAACCCATCCGATATCTGGCGCTTGGACGGTGTGATCCAAGTCGATGCCGATACCAACCGGACCAAGCGCTCCACTGCACGCGTGACTTACCACCCGGGTAGCTATCGAACCGTCAGTTTGGCCTACCGGCTGCAGCGCGATGTGAGTGAGCTGATCGATTTGTCATGGCAGTGGCCTCTGAATGACCTGTGGGGTGATCGTGGCGTTGATCTGGGCCCCGGCAAGGGGCTTGGTGCGCCGCGCTGGTACAGCGTGGGCCGTGTCAACTACAGTCAGAAAGATCAACGCGTGGCCGATATGGTCACTGGCTTTGAATATGATGCCGGTTGTTGGGTGGGGCGCGTGGTGCTTGAGCGCGTTCAAACCGCCACCAACGAAGCCACCGACCGCCTGTTATTCCAACTTGAATTTGTCGGCTTCTCGCGCATTGGCGCGAACCCCCTGGCGACGCTGAGTGAGAACATCCCGCGTTACCAGTACCTCCGCCAGGAGGTGAACCCGCCCAGCCGTTTCCAAAATTACGATTGAGAGTCAGCGCTTGAATTCCCTAAATAAACGGTCTGTTGCCCGCCACCTGTCGTTGCTTGGCGTGGCTGTCGCTGTTGTCACCGCGGCTGCCCTTTTCGCAACGCCCTCGCTTGCCGCTGATAGCGATGCGATCAAAGCGCCTGCGCTGTCTGATCGCATTGTGGCCGTCGTTAACGATGCCCCGGTCACCTTGTTTGACCTGAATCAGCGCGCCACCGTCTTGGCCCGCGAAAACAAAACGGCCATCACACCCGCGTTCAAAGCCCAAGTGTTGGAGTTGTTGATTGCCCAGCGTGCGCAAGTTCAGCGCGCTCAGCAAGAGGGGATCGTCATCGGCTCTCGCGACATTGACGGTGCGCAGGCCATAGTGGCGCAAAACAACCGCATGTCGGTTGAGGCTTTGCACGACGCGGTCCAGAAAGAGGGCTTGTCTGTTAAAACGTTTCGCCAGCAACTCGCCGATCAACTGACCTTACAACGCATGCGCGAGCGCTTGTTGGCGGGTATCGATCGGCCGAGCCAAGCGGAGATTGACGCGTATCTCGACGAACAACAAACACTGACCAACGAGAAGCCCCCCGTACAGATTCAGTTGGCGCAGCTGTTCATCCCGGTGCCCGAGGGCGTGAGTCCTTCGGCCTTGGCGGCGATTGAGGCTGAAAAGCAAACCATCGATGCGGCGCTCAAGCGAGGCGAACCATTCGAGGCGCTGGTCAGAGCGCATTCGAAGTCTGCTGAGGCCGCAGGCGGCGGCGATATGGGTGTGCGAGCCGTCGAGGATTATCCGCCGCTGTTCACGGACGCCACCCAAGCGGTCAGCGTAGGCGCCGTGTCCAATTGGGTGCGCAGCGGGGCCGGCTTCCACTTGCTCAAGGTACTGGGTCGCCCAATCCCCAAGATAACCATGACGGCAACGCAAACGCGCGCGCGGCACATTTTATTGACGGTCGGTCCTGATTTGACGCAGGCACAGGCTGTTGAACGATTGAAGGCGTTTCGCGCACAAATCGTTTCGGGCACGCGGGATTTTGGCGACATCGCCAAAGCCAACAGCCAAGATGGGTCAGCCGCTTACGGTGGTGACTTGGGCTGGGTGGCGCCGGGTGTTTTTGTTCCTGAGTTCGAGGGACCGATGAACCAGTTGCCACCGGGTGAAGTGAGCGAGCCGGTGGTGTCACGATTTGGTGTTCATTTGATCCAAGTTCTTGAGCGCAAGCGTGTTCCGCTCGGGGAAGATGCGCAAAACGAAGCCATCGTTGACATTTTGAAACAGCGAAAGGCCGACGAGGCCTTTAAAAAATGGACGGAAGAGGCGCGTTTGCGTGCCTATGTTGACATTCGTGATTTCAGCGCCGAATGAAGCACATTGCGCGAAAGCGATTCGGCCAGCATTTCCTTGTTGATGGCAGCATCATCGAAGGCATCGTCAATGGCATCGCGCCGGAGGCGGACGATCAGATGGTCGAGATTGGCCCCGGTCTCGGCGCCATTACCAACCCGCTGCTTGCGCGCCTGAAGCACCTCACGGTGGTTGAGCTGGACCGGGACCTTGTCAGCCGGTTGCGAACAAATCCACAACTTACGGTGATCGATCAAGATGTGTTGCGGGTTGACTTTCGCACCTTGGCCTCGAGTGGCTTGCGCATCGTGGGCAACCTGCCCTACAACATCTCGACGCCCATTTTGTTCCACTTGCTTGATGCCGTCGATGTGGTCAAAGACCAGCACTTCATGCTGCAAAAAGAGGTGATTGACCGCATGGTGGCTGCGCCGGCCACGTCGGCCTATGGTCGTTTGTCGGTCATGCTGCAGTGGCGCTATGACATGGAAAACTTTCTGCACGTGCCGCCAACCAGCTTTGACCCACCGCCACGCGTTGACAGCGCCATGGTGCGTATGGTGCCTAAAACAAACCCGCCTGCGGTCAGCTTCGCGCGGTTCTCCGAAATGGTGCAAGTGGCGTTTAGCCAGAGACGCAAACTGCTGCGTCACACACTGGGCGTTTGGTTGGCCAACCAGGGTTACAGCGGTGATTTTGACCTCCGACGTCGCGCAGAGGAGGTCGCTGTGGACGAGTACTTGGCGCTGCATCAGGCGCTGCCACCCGGTACACGGTCACCCCCATCAGAGGTGGGCTAGCCATGAAAAAAGCCAGCGTTCGCTGGCTTTTTGTCATCGTCCCCAGATGGGGGTATCGCGTCGAGCGGTTTAAGCGGCCGTTAACCAGTAGCCAGCGTTGAAGGGACTGCTCATGCGCAACGCCATTGGGCTGACATCGACCAACTTGTCGGTCGGCATGGGCTCCTCACCGCCCTCCAGTTGAATGGTCTCGCCTGTTGCGGCGCGGGCCACGGCAAACGAGTAGAAGCAACGGAAGGGGACCTTGCGGTCGTTCCAGTAATCCGAGGCATCGCGGAAGATATCAAGGAGTTGCTCACGCGTCTCTTTGTCAAACCTTGCGTGTGACGGGATGTGCTCGAGCACCGCAACAAAACCTGTTTGCGGACCTGACTTGTGCAACGTATCCGTGATGGCGCTGTAAAGCGTATCGAAGTTTTTGTTGCTGTTCACAGGCAACGTGTATTGTGCGTTGATCAGATCGAGCACGTCCTGCTTCACTTGAGCTTTGCCCAAGTTGGCGTACAGAAAGTGATGACCCAATGCTTCCGCAGCCTGCTGCAATTCGCTAACGCGGTGCGCTCGAATCGATTGAACAATGTTTGTACGTACTGTACGAAGTGGCATGTCCATCTCCGCTTCTTTCTTTTCAAAAATCAATCAAAGTTAGGCAATTTTGAAGAGGCACCGCGCGCGACAGTCGGCGAGCGGTTGCTCGCTTTGGACGTTTGGTTGATGTCAACCAGCCCTTTACCGGGACGTCTCGAGACGCCCAACACGTATAAAAGGCAACGGCCAAGTGGCGGTGCATTCGACAAGGGTAAACCCTAAAAACAAGGCGAGAGTTTGCCTCAATATGGGTAAAAGCGCAAGGGGTAGGGGAATTTACCCGCCAAGTTGCTTAAAAACCGGCAATTGGCGGGCGGCCCCCGTCTCGATACGTTACTTCCGTTGGGCGTTGGCGTCAGCCACAGTCAGAGCCGTCATATTGACGATTCGGCGCACCGTGGTGCTGGGCGTCAGGATGTGTACCGGTTTGGCGGCGCCCAGTAAGACAGGGCCAATTGCGATACCACCACCGGACGCGGTCTTCAGAAGGTTGTAGGCGATGTTAGCCGCGTCGATGTTGGGCAGCACCAACAAGTTGGCCTCGCCACGCAGCACGCTGTCGGGCATCAGTTTTTCCCGAGCGACTGCGTCGAGTGCCACGTCTCCGTGCATTTCGCCGTCCACTTCCAACCAAGGCGCTTGCTCGTTCAGCAGCGCCAAGGTTCGGCGCATTTTGACGGCGCTCGGTTGATTGGATGAGCCAAAGTTAGAGTGTGACAACAGAGCCACTTTTGGCGTGATGCCAAATCGACGCATCTCTTCTGCCGCGGCCAACGTGATCTCGGTCAACTCCTCCGCGCTGGGGTCATAGTTCACATGGGTGTCAACCAAGAACACTTGCCGGCCCGGGAGCATCAAACCGTTCATGCATGCATAGGTGTGAGCGCCCTCGCGCTTTCCAATAACGGGGTCGATGTAATCCAGGTGATTTGAGGTGCTGCCCCAGGTGCCGCAAATCATGCCGTCTACATGCCCGTTCGCCAACAGCATGGCCGCGATCAGGGTTAGGCGGCGGCGCATCTCGATTTTCGCCAACTGCTGGGTCACGCCTTGGCGTGATGTCTTGCGGTGGTACTGTTGCCAGAACTCACGATAGCGGTCGTCTTGCTCAATGTTGACGACGTCGTAGTCAACACCTTCGCGCAAGCGCAAGCCAAAGCGCTCAATCCGTTGGCTGATGACGGCAGGACGACCAATTAAGGTGGGTCGTGCCAAGTTTTCGTCAACGACCACCTGGCAGGCGCGCAAAACACGCTCGTCTTCGCCCTCTGAGTAAGCAACGCGCTTCATTTGTGCGGCTTTAGCCGCCGCGTAAATCGGCTTCATCAGCGTGCCCGACGCAAACACAAAGCTTTGCAAACGTTCCATGTAAGCCGCCATGTCAGTGATGGGGCGGGTTGCCACACCACTGTCAGCCGCCGCTTGCGCCACCGCCGGTGCGATCTTCATCATCAGGCGGGGATCAAAAGGCTTTGGAATGAGGTACTCGGGTCCAAACGCCAGCTTTTCGCCGGCGTAAGCAGCGGCAACGACCTCACTTTGTTCCGCTTGCGCCAACTCGGCAATCGCGTGCACGGCGGCGATTTCCATCTCATCGGTGATGGTCGATGCGCCAGCATCCAACGCGCCGCGGAAGATGTAGGGGAAACACAAAACGTTGTTGACTTGGTTGGGGTAATCGGTGCGTCCGGTTGCCATAACCGCATCATCACGAACCGCTTTGACATCCTCCGGCAGAATCTCGGGGGACGGATTGGCCAAAGCAAAAATCAGCGGGCGCTCACCCATTGCTGCGACCATTTCAGGCTTCAAAACACCTGCGGCGGAGAGGCCCAAAAATGCGTCAGCCCCTTTGATGACGTCGCTCAAGGTGCGCGCATCGGTGACTTGGGCGAACTGCGCCTTGTCATCGTCCATCAACTCTGTGCGGCCCTCGTACACCACACCGGCCAAGTCGGTGACCCAAATGTTTTCGCGCGGCAAACCGAGTTTGACCAGCAGGTTCAAACAGGCCAGCGCAGCCGCACCCGCACCGGAGGTGACCAGCTTGACCTGCTTGAGGTCTTTGCCCAGAACCTTCAGCCCGTTCATGAAAGCGGCACCCACCACAATCGCCGTCCCGTGTTGGTCGTCGTGGAAGACGGGAATTTTCATCCGCTCGCGCAACTTGCGCTCAACGTAAAAGCAATCGGGCGCCTTAATGTCCTCAAGGTTAATGCCGCCGAATGTTGGCTCAAGCGCGGCGATGATCTCAACCAACTTCTCGGGGTCACGCTCGTTGATTTCGATATCAAAGACGTCGATGCCGGCGAATTTCTTAAAGAGGACGCCCTTGCCCTCCATGACTGGCTTCGACGCCAATGGGCCGATGTCACCCAGCCCCAAAACCGCGGTGCCGTTGGTGATGACGCCAACCAAGTTGCCACGGCTGGTGTAGCGAAACGCGTTGGCTGGGTCGGCAACGATTTCCTCGCAAGGGGCGGCGACACCTGGGGAGTAGGCCAAGGCGAGGTCACGTTGATTGGTCAGTTGCTTGGTTGCCGCAACGGCTATTTTTCCTGGGGTTGGAAACTCGTGGTAGTCAAGCGCGGCGCGGCGCAGTTCAGCACGTTTGTTTTCAGCGGCAGATGAATTCTGTGTCATGAGCAGTCAGGCTTGGTAAGCGCGGTGCCCAAATAGTGGGAACCTGAGCGCGTAGTGGGATTGTAGGCAGTTGTTTCTAACCTGTGGCGTGCGTAATATGTTGCTGTAGGCAATAGGCCTTTGACTTTTTGGGGTGCAATGGCGCCCTTCAATCGTTGGCGTGTTTCGCCCATTTGCCGCGTGCCATGTCGGCGATACACAGGCTCCTGGGGCCGGGATTAAGCGTGATGACATCACCCGCGCACACGTACCCGGGGGTGATCACGCGAAGGTAGAACCCAGTAAAGGCATTTTGAATCATGGTTTTTGCGGCCTGCGGATATCCCATCACCGCGTTGAATTTGCTACAGGGCTCGCGATAGCGGGTGACGCGAAGCACAACGTCGGCGCCAACCTGTAGGGTGTCGCCGACGTACACCTCGGTCTCGAGCAGGCCGCTGATGGCGAGGTTTTCCCCAACCATTCCGGGCTCAACAGCGGCCTCAAAAAGGGACGGTGCGTGTTGCGCACGCTGTGCGGTCCAAAAAGCCAAGTGCTCGACGGGGTAGGCATAAATGGCTTGGTCAAGGCCGCCGTGGTAGCTGAGGTCCACCTGTTCGTCGCCGATCAAGCCCAATGGCCGGACCTCGGTGGGCCCATGTTGCATCGTTTTGCGGATGGCCGTCAGAACGCGCCTGCCTCCCACCATCAGGCCGCTGGCTTGCCCAACGTGGACGCTGACCACCCGCGCCTGTGTCGCGTCAGTTGCCAAAATTCAATCGGCCATCAAGGCTTCAATGGCATCAATGGCCACGGGCACGCCTCGCGTGATGAGCTCGCAGCCAACGTCGGTCACCACGGCGTCGTCTTCAATGCGAATGCCGATGTGGTGAAACGCTTCGGGCACATCCGGCTGTGGACGGATGTAAAGGCCGGGTTCAATGGTTAAAACCATGCCCGACGCCAGGGTACGGCTTTGCGGCGCGGCATCGCCCATAGCCGGGTCACTGTAGGCGCCACAGTCGTGTACATCCAGCCCCAGCCAGTGGCTGGTGCGGTGCATGTAAAACGGGGTGTAGGCCTTGTTTGCGATGACATCATCGGCAGAGCCGACCAGGTCGCCCTTCAAGATGCCGAGGTCAAGCAGTCCTTGCGCCAGCACCTTGAGCGTTGCCTCGTGCGGGTCGTTGAATCGGGCGCCCGCGCGCGTTGCCGCGACCGCAGCATCTTGGCTGGCCAATACCAATGCGTACACATCGCGCTGGGGACCAGAGAAGCGACCGTTTGCGGGAAAGGTCCTTGTGATGTCCGAGGCGTAACCGTCGAGTTCACAGCCGGCATCAATCAGGACCAAGTCGCCAGATTTCACTGCGGCATTGCCCGCGCGGTAGTGCAGCACGCAGGCGTTTGCACCCGCCGCAACGATTGACGTGTAAGCGGGAAACTGCGACCCGCCATCACGAAAGGCGTGCAGCAACTCGGCCTCAAGGTGGTACTCACGCAGGTCGGCGCCTGCCCGGAGGTCACGCGCGCTGCGTTGCATGGCTCGGATGTGCGCGCCCGCACTGATGGCGGAGGCGCGGCGCATCGTGTCCAGCTCGTGGCGGTCTTTCACCACGCGCATGTTGTCCATTAAGGCACACAGATCGCGTTGAGTGTCGGGGCACCGAACGCCGGTGCGGGCCTTGGCACGAACCTGATCGAGCCAGCCGTCAACCTGCTGACTCAAGCGTTCGTGGGTCGCAAAGGGCCACCACACCACGTCCTTGTTCTCTAGCCACTGGGGGATGAACCGGTCCATATCGCGAATGTCCTCCGCAACAGCCACACCCAGCGCAGAGGGGGCCTCTTGGGGGCCCAGGCGATAGCCGTCCCAGATCTCGCGTTCGGTATCTTTGGGCTGGCACAACAAACGGGTGTGTCCGCTGGCGTCGATGACCAGACAGGCGTTGGGCTCTGTGAACCCGCACAGATAAAAAAAGTAGCTGTCGAACCGGTACGGGAAGTCGGCGTCGCGGTTGCGCGGACGTTCGGGCGCGGTCGGAATGATGGCCACCGCATTGGGGCCCAGTGCCTTGGCCAACCGCGTGCGGCGCTCCGCATAGATCGATGGGTCGAACGGGGTGGTGTGCGTGTGCAGAAGCGGGTTCATGGGCGAGGTGTGTTGGTGCTGCCGGTACGCATCAGTCTAACGAAATGTCAGCGGTTGGCGGGCCCGCCATTTAAATCCGCTAAGCGTTGCGGGGTTCCCACATCGACCCACTCACCGTCATAGCGGGTGCCAGTGACCCGCCCGTCATCCATCGCCCGTCGCAGCAGGGGTGCCAGCGGAGCCGCCTGGCCGAGGGGGTTCCCCAGTGGGATGTCGCACCATGGCGGCCCAAAGAGCGCCGTTTTAAACAGCCCGATCGTCGCATACGTCAGCCACGCCCCAGCGGCTTGGCGGTCGTGGTGCAGCCGACCGTCGCCGTCAAGCGCGAAATCACCGGCAGGGTGATGTGTGGGGTTGGGTACCAGCCATAAATGAGCAAGCGCATCGCTGGCCAGAAAGCGGGTGGCGATGGCGGCGTCAAATTTAAATTCCGGCACAAAGACGTCGCCCGCACTGAGCCAAAAGGCTTCGGTGCCGCTGGGCATCAAGGGTATTGCTCTGGCAATCCCACCCGCCGTCTCCAGCGCACCGCCAAAATCACGTCCCTCGTGGGAGCAGGCGATGCGCATGCCCAATGGCGTCGTTTCCAGGTAGCCACTGATCTGGTCGGCCAGCCAGGCGGTGTTCACAACCAGGTTGGTTAAACCGCCCGCCCGCATTTGCGCAGCAACCCGCCCAATCAACGGCTGGCCGCGAACGGCCAAAAGTGGCTTGGGTGTGTGGTCCGTCAGGGGGCGCATTCGTTCGCCCCGCCCTGCGGCAAGAATGAAGCCGGTGGTGATCATGCGCCATATTGTGCGCCATCAAAAGGCTAAAATATGTGGTTGTCGGGGTCGCCTTCGACAACCCCGCTCCTCTTTTTATCCTTCAGGACACCCTATGGCCAATACCACCGATATGGCCAATGCAATCCGTGCATTGGCAATGGACGCCGTTCAACAAGCAAACTCAGGCCACCCCGGTGCGCCGATGGGAATGGCCGATATGGCGGTGGCGCTTTGGTCGCGCCATTTGAAGCACAACCCCAAAGATCCCAAGTGGGTTGATCGTGATCGCTTCGTGCTGTCGAATGGTCATGGCTCGATGCTGATTTATAGCTTGTTGCACCTCACGGGTTACAACCTGCCCATTGACGAACTCAAGAACTTCCGCAAGCTGCACAGCAAAACCCCTGGGCACCCTGAGGTCGACATCACCCCTGGTGTCGAGACCACAACGGGCCCATTGGGCCAAGGCATCACCAATGCGGTTGGTATGGCGTTAGCCGAAAAGCTGTTGGCCAATGAGTTCAATCGCCCCGGACACACCGTTGTTGATCACCAGACCTATGTGTTTTTGGGAGACGGTTGTTTGATGGAAGGCATCAGCCACGAAGCGTGCGCACTGGCTGGCGCTTGGAAACTCAACAAGCTGATTGCGCTTTACGACGACAACGGCATTTCTATCGATGGCCAAGTGGCCCCTTGGTTTGTCGACGACACACCCGCTCGATTCAAGGCCTACGGCTGGAACGTGATCGGTCCTGTTGATGGTCACGACGTTGCAGCGGTCGATAAGGCCATTGCCAAGGCAAAAGGCAGTGCTGACAAGCCCACCATGATTGTGTGTAAAACGGCGATCGGCAAAGGCTCGCCGAACCGCGCGAACACCGCCAAAGCACACGGTGAACCCTTGGGTGCTGAAGAAATCGCATTAACCCGTGCGGCCTTGGGCTGGAATCACGCGCCATTTGAAATCCCCGCCACTGTTTACAGTGATTGGGACTGTACCGATAAGGGCGCCAAGGCGCAGGCGGCATGGGGCACCCGATTTGACGCCTACCAAGCGGCACACCCTGAGCTGGCAGCGGAGTTGTTGCGCCGCATGGCTGGCGACTTGCCTAAGAACTTCCAACAAATCGCATTTGATGCGGTGGTTGCCGCACACACCAAAGCCGAGACGGTTGCATCGCGCAAAGCGTCGCAAATTGCGCTCGAGTTTTTTACCGCTGGCCTACCTGAAATGTTGGGTGGTTCTGCCGACCTCACCGGCTCGAACCTGACGAACACCAAGTCAACGCCCAACCTGCGTGTCGATGCCAAGGGTGCCGTTGTGTCGGGTGAACAAGGCCCCGGCCGCCACATCAACTACGGTGTGCGTGAGTTTGGTATGGCTGCCATCATGAACGGTGTGGCGTTGCACGGTGGTTTTATTCCATACGGCGGCACATTCCTTACCTTCAGCGATTACAGCCGTAACGCGATCCGCATGGCCGCGCTGATGAAGAAGCGCGTGGTGCACGTCTTTACACACGACTCCATTGGCTTGGGCGAAGATGGCCCAACCCACCAATCCATCGAACACGCAGCCAGCCTGCGCTTGATTCCCAACTTGGATGTCTGGCGTCCTGCTGACACCGCTGAAACGGCGGTTGCTTGGGCAACGGCGCTGCAAAACACCAATCGCCCAACAGCGTTGTTGCTGTCACGCCAGAACTTGCCTTACAGCCCCAAAACAGCGCTCGACGAGATGAGCAAGGGCGCTTACATCTTGGCTGAGCCGTCTGAAGTCGGCCTGCGCAAAAAGGCGCAAGCGGTCATTATCGCGACGGGTTCAGAAGTGCCACTCGCATTGAAGGCGCAAGGTGAATTGGCACAGCGTGGGATTGCGGTGCGCGTGGTGTCAATGCCCAGTACCACGACGTTCGATCGTCAAAGCGTTGCCTACAAATCAAACGTTTTGCCCAAAGGCTTGCCGCGCGTAGCGGTCGAGATGGGCAGCACCGACGGGTGGTGGAAGTACGGTTGCGCTGCGGTTGTGGGTCTGGATACCTACGGTGAGTCAGCGCCCGCGCCAGCCTTGTTCGAACACTTCGGGTTCACACCCGCAAACGTTGCGGACACGGTTGAAAAAGTATTGCGCGGCTGATCGCAGCCACTCAGCACAACAGACACATTGTTTTTAAAGGGAGTTCTTGCATGACGATTAAATTAGGTATCAACGGTTTCGGTCGCATTGGCCGTATGGTGTTCCGCGCAGCGGTTCAAAACTTCTCTGACATCGAAATCGTGGGTATCAACGACCTGCTTGAGCCTGACTATCTGGCCTACATGCTGAAATACGACAGCGTGCATGGCCGCTTTAAAGGCGATGTTTCTGTTGATGGCAATACCCTGGTCGTCAACGGTAAGAAGATCCGTTTGACGGCTGAGCGTGATCCCGCGAACTTGAAGTGGAGCGACGTGGGTGCTGACATCGTTCTGGAGTCAACGGGCCTGTTCTTGACCAAAGAAACCGCCGAGAAGCACTTGGTTGCAGGCGCGAAGAAGGTGCTGTTGAGCGCACCCTCAAAAGACGATACGCCCATGTTCGTCTACGGCGTGAACCACGAGAGCTATGCCGGCCAAGCCATTTTGTCTAATGCGAGTTGCACCACCAACTGCCTGGCGCCCGTTGCCAAGGTGTTGAACGACACATGGGGTATCAAGCGCGGTTTGATGACCACCGTGCACGCCGCGACAGCGACGCAAAAAACAGTTGATGGGCCGTCAAACAAAGACTGGCGCGGTGGCCGCGGTATCTTGGAAAACATCATTCCCTCGAGCACCGGTGCTGCTAAAGCGGTTGGCGTGGTGATTCCCGAACTCAACAAAAAGCTGACGGGTATGGCGTTCCGCGTACCGACATCGGATGTTTCAGTGGTTGACTTGACCGTTGAACTCGAGCGTGAGGCCAGCTACGAAGAAATCTGTGCAGCCATGAAGGCGGCCAGCGAAGGTGCCATGAAGGGCGTGTTGGGTTACACCGAAGACAAAGTGGTGGCGACTGACTTCCGCGGCGAGTCTTGCACGTCCGTGTTTGATGCCGAAGCGGGCATTGCACTCGACAAGACCTTCGTAAAAGTCGTGAGCTGGTACGACAACGAGTGGGGTTACTCCAACAAGTGCTTGGAAATGGTCCGCGTGGCTGCCAGCAAATAAGCGCTAACCCATGCGCTTTGAGCCGGCGTCATGCCGGCTTTTTTGTGTCCGCGCAGTCCACCACCCGCAACTCTGCATTCGAGTAGCGTGGCACCGCATTGAGCCGAGCCAATACCGTGTCACGCAACTCGCGTGATGCGGCGTAAATAGCCACCTCCCAAACGGGCACCTCTGGGCGGGCTTGCTGTACCTCAAAACCGGTTTCACCGCGCGCGCGGAGTTCGGCCAACGCACTGTCCGCACCCGCTTGGTTGCTGAATGTGCCAACGATCAAGCCCTCTGGTAGCGGGGGCTCGCTGGATCGAAAGGTGATACCAGCCCTTTTTAAACGTTCTTTGAGTGCTTTTTGGTCGGACCCATCACGCATCATCACCACCCACCGGGGCTCAAGCTGACTGGGTAACAAGCGCCAAAACACCTGATCGCCAACGTTCGTCAATGCCTGTTGTAGCGCGTCTTGATCGGGGGCCGCCCAAAAACGGGCTTGCCAACACGCGGTCGGCAACACGCTGTTGGCGGTGATATTGGTGAGGGGGTCTGTCGCATCGACCGCGACCGCTGCCGTCGCCGTGGGCTCCGCTGGGGTTGCTAGCCCTGCCGGCGCTGACGGGGCGGCGGGCAGCGGTTCTTTTGCGGCTGTCACCACAGGCTGCGGCGCCGGCCAGCCAAATCGCGCGAGGTCGCCTTGGCCCCAAGCCCAAAGCAGCCCGTTGAGGAGCAATAAAACAAAAACAATTACAACGCGCATGGCCTAACACTGACTTCTTGACTGATGACGTCTGTCATTGTGCCGTTCGCAAGCTCGAGCCGCAACGCGCCTTGGGGGCTGATGCCGCGGGCAATGCCGCTTTGACCGTCGGAGAGTTGAACAGCAACACCCGCCAATGCATCACGCGCAGCAAAGCGCGCTGACCACGGGGCAAAACCGGCTAATGGAAAATCCACCATGGCTCGGATCAACGCCGTTACACAGCGGTGTGCGACGTCGCTCATGACGGGCGCTTCATCCGTGAGTGCATCCAGGCCGATGGGCGGCATGGCGTTTGCAGCGGGGCTGGCCAGGGTGGGCGTTTTTAGGTTGATGCCAACCCCAATGACGACATAGTGCGTCGGCCCCATGCTGGTGATTTCAACCAAAATACCAGCCAGCTTTTGCTGACCCACCCACAGGTCATTGGGCCACTTAATGTGCACCCGAGGGCTCAGCTGTTCGGCCAAGACTGCGCCGACGACCAAGGACAGACCCGCTAACCCTGTGACATTCGTCAGCGGCAAGCCAACTGAGAAACTTAAGGAGTCGCCTGCGGGGCTTATCCAGTGCTTCCCACTGCGTCCCTTCCCTGCTGACTGTGTGACCGCCATCATCACGGTTGGGTCGAGTTGGCCCGCTCGTGCCCGGCGCATCAAGGCGCTGTTTGTTGAGTCGATGGTCGGGACCGCCTCAATGCTCAGGGTCGGCCAATGGGCGTGGCAATCGATCCAGATGTTCTCAGCCGCTGTATTCAGCGCTCTGAGGGCCGCTTCGGCCGCTTGAAAGGTGTGCGCTGACACCCCTTATTTGACTTTCTCGGCTGTCTTTTTTGCCGTCTTTTTCTTTTTAGGCTTGAAGACGTCATCACGCTCGGTGGTCGAAAGCAACGTGCCTCGACACATTTCAGCGCCGCACCAGCACGGGTAATCCGCCTTTAGCTCATCCGTGAGTGGCTCATCGATGACCAATCCGTAGTCGTAAAAAATCTCTTCCCCAGCCTTGATCGCGCGCAAGGAACGAATAAATACCCGACCCGCCTCTTCGGACGCCTCACAGTTCGGGTCACAGCTGTGGTTGATCCATCGGGCCCGGTTGCCATTTACATTAGCGTCAATGACACGCGTTTCATCAATGTGAAAGTAAAAGGTGTGATTGGGCTGGCTGGGATCATGGGGGTGACGGTTCAGCGCCTCTTCCCAGTCAATGATTTCACCGACGTATTCAACCAAAGTTTCACCGGCTTTCAGGTCAACCAGCGCAAAAACGCCACGCCCGTGAACGGGTGAGTCACGGGATTCGATTCGGGACTTGAAGCGCTTGGCACCCGCGAGCATTTTTGCCGGTGGTTGGGCAGGTGATTTTGATTTGGATGTAGCCACGATGAAACTCGGTTAAAAAATTTGGTAAGGTTCCCCTACCTGCGCAACCGTGCACGGGGGGTTGTTTGTGCGCGAGCAAACAGAACAGATTGTAGACAGATGAAAACACTAGTCATTGCGGAAAAGCCTTCGGTGGCCAAAGATATTACAGCGGCGTTGACGCCGCTGGCTGGGCCTTTCGATAAGCACGACGATTACTTTGAGAGTGAAACATACGTCATCACCTCGGCCGTCGGCCACTTGGTGGAGATCGCTGCACCCGAAGAATTTGATGTGAAGCGTGGCAAGTGGAGTTTCGCCAATCTGCCCGTGTTGCCGCCTCGCTTTGATTTGCGCCCCATCGAGAAAACCAAGTCCCGTCTTAACGCGGTTGTGAAATTGGCGAAGCGCAAGGACGTTGGCTATCTCATCAATGCCTGTGACGCTGGCCGCGAGGGCGAGTTGATTTTTCGCTTGATCGAACAGTTTGCGAGCGACAAAAAGCCGCTCAACAAACCGTCGCAGCGTTTGTGGTTGCAGTCGATGACGCCACAGGCCATTCGGGACGGCTTTTCCAATTTGCGCTCTGATGCGCAGATGCTGCCGCTTGCAGACGCCGCACGCTGCCGGTCGGAAGCCGATTGGCTGGTGGGCATCAATGGCACGCGAGCCATGACCGCCTTCAATTCGCGCGACGGAGGCTTTTTCTTGACCACTGTGGGCCGCGTGCAGACGCCCACCCTGTCGGTCGTTGTGGAGCGTGAAGAGGCGATTCGCAAATTCATCAGCCGACCCTATTGGGAAATACACGCCAATTTCGACGTCTCTGGCGGCACCTACGTGGGTCGCTGGTTCGACGAAAAATTCAAAAAGCCAGCGGCTGTCGATGGCGAGGCAAAAGATGCCGAGCTGAAGCCCGAGCGCATTTGGGACGCGGCCACTGCCGACCGCATCGCCGCAGCGGTCCGCAACCAAGCCGCCACCATCACGGAGTCGTCCTCGCCTTCGAGCAAGTCAAGTCCAGCCCTGTTCGACTTGACGTCTTTGCAGCGTGAGGCCAACGGTAAGTTTGGTTACTCCGCCAAAACCACCCTGCAGATTGCACAAAGCTTGTATGAGCGTCACAAGGCGCTGACCTACCCGCGTACCGATTCGCGCGCCTTGCCAGAGGATTACGTACCCACCGTCCAAGATACCTTCAAAATGTTGGCTGACAGTGGGATGTCGCACTTGGCACCGCATGCCAAATTGGCGATCAAGAACAGCTACGTGCGCAAGTTGCCGCGTGTTTTCGATAACAAAAAAGTCAGCGACCACTTCGCGATCATTCCAACCCTGCAAGCGCCCAGCGGTTTGAGTGAAGCCGAGCAAAAAGTTTATGACTTGGTGGTGCGTCGTTTCATGGCGGTGTTTTTCCCACCGGCGGAATTTCTTACAACCACCCGCATTTCGCGTGTTGCCGATCAAGCCTTCAAGACCGAAGGCAAGGTGTTGGTGAACCCAGGTTGGATGGCCATTTACGGCAAGGACGCGCAAGACGACGAGAAAGATGGCGAAGTCTTGGTGGCGGTGAAGCCCGAGGAAAAAGCGCACGTCGCAGAGGCTTTGGTGAAAGACCTCAAGACGCGCCCACCCGCGCGGTATTCCGAGGCCACATTGCTGTCCGCCATGGAAGGGGCTGGCAAGTCTGTTGAAGATGATGAGTTCCGCGAGGCGATGAAAGAAAAAGGTCTGGGCACACCAGCCACGCGTTCCAGCATCATTGAGGGCCTGATCGCCGAGAAGTACATGTTGCGCGAAGGCCGTGAGTTGATTCCCACCGCAAAGGCCTTTCAGTTGATGACCCTCCTGCGCGGCTTAGGCGTTGATGAGTTGTCGCGCGCTGAGCTCACCGGCGAGTGGGAGCACAAGCTCTCTCAAATGGAGCAAGGTCTGATGAGCCGTGCCAGCTTCATGGCTGAGATCACCAGCATGACTGAGCGCATGGTCCGTAAAGCCAAGGAATATGACGGCGACACCATCCCCGGTGATTACGCCACTTTGCAAACCCCTTGCCCCAACTGCGGCGGTGTGGTGAAAGAAAATTACCGCCGTTACACCTGCACAGGCAGCGCATCAGGGGCGGAGGGCTGTGGCTTTTCAATGACCAAAACACCCGCGGGCCGTGCCTTTGAGCTGACCGAGGTGGAGTCATTCCTGAGCAACAAACAAATTGGGCCGTTGGAAGGTTTCCGCTCAAAGGCGGGCTGGCCCTTCACCGCTGAACTGGCGTTGAAGTGGAGCGATGACGACAAGAATTGGAAGCTTGAGTTTGATTTCGGCAACGACGCCAACGCCGATACGGGTGAGCTCATTGACTTCACGGGTCAGACGGCTTTGGGCCAATGCCCCAGTTGCAGCAGTGCGGTGTTCGATCACGGCAGCGTGTATGCCTGCGAAAAGGCGGTCCCCACGGCAGCCCAGCCAACGCCGAGTTGTAAATTTAAAACCGGCAAAATCGTGTTGCAGCAACCCGTTGATACCGAGCAAATTCAAAAGCTATTGACCACGGGTAAAACCGATCTGCTCGACAAATTCGTATCCATGCGCACCCGTCGGCCTTTCAAAGCTTTCTTGGCTTGGAACCCCGAGGAGGACAAAGTGGCTTTTGAATTCGAGCCACGCGTGAGCAAATTCCCACCGCGTAAAACCGCTGCGCCAGCGAAGACCGCAGCCAAGAAAGCGGTCGCCAAGAAAGCCCCCGCAAAGAAGGCGCCTGCCAAAAAAGCCCCGGCCAAAAAAGCCGCCGCCAAGAAAACGGTCGCCAAGAAAGCGGCAGCCAAAAAGACAGCCAGCTGATCCCACTTTTCTCCCAATCGACTCACTGGAAGGACGCGTTCACATGAAGTTATATTTTGCCCCTGGTGCGTGTTCTTTCGTGCCGCATGTATCACTCGCGCTGGCGGGGGTACCCTTTGAGTTGCAGATGCTCAAGTTGCACAAGGGAGAGCAAAGCAGCCCCGAATTTTTAGCCATCAACCCACGGGGACAACTGCCCGTCTTGGTCGATGGCGACTTGGTTTTAGACCAAGTGGTCGCCATTACTGTTTATCTGGATGAGCGCTTTCCCGAGGCGGGCATCCTGCCCAAAGCACAACCCGCGCGTGCGCGCGCACTCAGCACATTGGCCTGGATGAATGGGGCCATGCACGCCACGTTTGCACACGTGTTTATGACGCACAAATTCGCGTCTGATGCTGAAGCAAAAGCCCACGTCAAAGCGCACAACGTCAAGGTATACGACGCGCAGCTGCAGACGCTTGATGCCATGTGCCCTGCAGTTGGGTCCGGCGCATGGTTGATGGGCGACGCACCTTGCGCCCTTGATGCCTACGCCACCACGCTGCTGCGTTGGTCGGGTTTGGCAGGGCTGACCTTGCAAAGCTATCCGCGTTTGTTCGCGTTGGCGAGCCGCCTGCTGGCATTGCCGCAATTGGCGCAGGTGGTGGCTGCAGAGCGTTACCAGCTTGAGCCTGCGCCCAAGCCTGCGGCTTAACGCCTGTTACGGGTGGTGGGCTAACTCGGTTTGGGGTGCCGGCGCGGGGAAGCGAACCGTCACCAGCAAGCCAGGTGGTTTGCGGTTGGCGCTGGCGTCGCTCATCTCAATCACCGCTTGCATCTGTTGGGCGATTTCCTGCACGATTGCCAAGCCCAACCCCGACCCATCGACGTTGGTGCCAAGTGACCGGTAAAAAGGTTGCAGCACCAACGAGCGCTCGTCGGCTGGAATACCGGGCCCGTTGTCTTCAACTTGTAAAACCAAGACGTGGCTGAAGGGGTCAACCAGCAGGCGAATGGTCACCATGCCGCCGGAGGGCGTGTAGTTGATGGCGTTGTCTGTGAGGTTTCGCACAAGCTCACGCAGCAGTGTTGCATTGCCCTCCATCAGACACTCTGGGGGCAATGAGTCAGGCCCTTCATAGCCAATGTCGATGCCCTTCTCGATGGCGCGTGGCACGCAGTCTTGCATCACTTCGACGGTTACTTTTGCCAAGTCAACCTTCAGCGTTGGCAAGGTGCGCCCCGTTGATTCTGCTTTTGCAAGCGCCAGCAGTTGATTGACGGTGTGGGTGGCGCGCACGCTTGAGCGGGCAATTTGCGTCAGTGCCAAAAGCAGGTCTTGTGGGTCACGCTCGCGTTGCGCCAAATCGGCCTGCATGCGCAATCCGGCAAGGGGCGTTTTGAGTTGGTGTGCCGCATCGGCTAAGAAGCGACGTTGCGTCGTGAGTGACAGCGTGAGGCGCTCAAGCAGGTCGTTGATGGACTGCACCAACGGCGCAACCTCTTGCGGCACATACGAGTCATCCAGTGGGCTGAGGTCGTTTGGTTTGCGCGCGCGGATGCGTTGCTCAAGGCGATTTAACGGCCGTATGCCGCGCACCAGCGCGAGCCATACCAAAAGCACGGCCAGTGGCAAGATGATGAATTGGGGGACCATCACACCCTTGATAATTTCGGTTGCCAGCGTCGATCGCTTTTCAAGCGTTTCGGCGACTTGCAACAACGCCAGAGGCCCAGCACTGTCCGTTGCCTGTACCCACATGTAGGCCACGCGGACCGTTTGCCCACGAATCACGTCGTCGCGCAGTTGCGGCATGCCGATATTGGGGGCCACGTTACCAGCAGGGATCGGAAAATCGCTCTCCCCCGCAATCGCTGTCCCCTGCGGGCCCAAGACTTGGTAGTAAATCAAGTCACTGTCGTCGGTGCGCATCAAATCTTGAGCCTCACGTGTCAACGTGAAGGTGACGGTGCGTTGGTCGAATTTCACCAGAGGTGCCATGACGCGCAGGTTGTATTCGAGTGCGCGGTCGTAGGGCTTCGCAGCAATGCCTTGTGCCACCCACCACGTCAGCGCCAAGCTCAGCGGCCAAAGCAGCAGCAAGGGCGTTAGCATCCAGTCGAGAATTTCCCCGAACAGGCTGCGTTGCTCGCGCTGAAATAAGCCGAACGCGAGGTCGGCGTTCGGCAAATCAGTCGGGGATTTTTTCAAGGCAATACCCAAGGCCACGAACCGTCGCGATGCGGATGGGGCCCTTTTCAATCTTTTTGCGCAACCGGTGGATGTACACCTCAATGGCGTTGTTGCTCACCTCATCGCCCCACTCACAAAGGCGCTCAACGAGTTGATCCTTGCTGACCAAACGACCCGCGCGCTGCAGCAAAACCTCAAGCAAGCCGAGTTCTCTGGCTGACAATTCGACCATCGCGCCATCGATTGTCGCGACGCGGCCTTGCTGGTCATAAACCAGCGGCCCATGTTTAATTTGACTGGTTGTTCCGCCCATGCCCCGACGCACCAAGGCACGCACGCGGGCCTCAAGCTCCGGTAGTGAGAAAGGCTTGGGCATGTAGTCGTCTGCGCCCAAGTCGAGGCCTTTAACGCGGTCTTCTACGCTGTCGGCTGCGGTCAAAATCAACACGGGCAATGTGTTGCCGCGCGCGCGCAGCCGCTTTAAAACGTCCAGACCATGCATTTTGGGTAGACCCAGATCCAGGATCAGCAGGTCAAATTCGGTGCTGGTCATCAGGGCGGCGTCGGCTTCTGAGCCGTTGGGCACGTGATCAACAGCGGCGCCGGCAGCGCGTAGCGTTCGCAGCAGGCCGTCGGCTAAAACCTGGTCATCTTCGGCGATAAGAATTCGCATCAAAGTCTCCGTAGCGCTTGAAATTATGGGTAAACGATGGGTGCATTATCGCCAAACGTCACTAGGGGTAAGTGCGGATGCTACGCACCGTGACCGTAGGCCTCCAAGCCAATCGATACAACCGTTGCCACCTCATCGCCCACGTGCTGTTTGAACTCTTGTTCAGCCACCGCAATGGCGCGTTCAAAGGCAGCCAGCCAAGCCAAGCCGTCATCGGTGAACAAGACCAGTTTGGCGCGTTTGTCATGGGGGTCGGGCGCGCGCTTGACGAGGTTCCATGCCTCGCATTGATTGACCAAATCACCCATTGCCTGCTTGCTCATACCCGCTGCCGCAGCGAGGTCGGTGAGGCGAGACCCGTGGCGTTGGAGGTGACGGGTGAGGTGGACGTGTGCCGCGCCGATTTGCTCCCGCGCGGCCAAATTGGACAACGCGAGGGGCACGTGGGCATCGTGTGCCATCAGGCTCATGACGCGGGCGTCAAAGCGCCGCAAAGCGTCACCCATCAGGCGTCCCAAATGGCTGCGCCGCCAATCATTGGGGCTGGGCGGTGGTCGATAAACGGGCATGGGTTAATAGTAAGGCAAACTGACCATTAAATCGTATATATTTTTTTATATCCCGCTAAACTACTGTTCAAGCATCCAGCCTGTACGCAACCACACGGTTCTAGACGCTGGACACTTTCAACACTTACGCACCGGAGAAATCACATGGACGCACCCGTCAAAGGCATCAACACCGAAAAGGCCAAGGCCCTGCAAGCCGCGCTGTCTCAAATCGAGAAGCAGTTCGGAAAAGGCACCATCATGCGCTTGGGTGCCGGTGAGGTGCTTGAGGACATACAAACGGTCTCAACGGGTTCCTTGGGCCTTGACGTTGCGCTCGGCGTCGGCGGCCTGCCCCGCGGTCGTGTGATTGAAATCTATGGCCCGGAATCATCTGGCAAAACAACCTTGACCCTGCAAGTCGTCGCCGAGATGCAAAAGCTGGGTGGCGTCTGCGCCTTCGTTGACGCCGAACACGCACTTGACGTTCAGTACGCACAAGCCTTGGGCGTTCGCCTTGAGGACATGTTGATCTCACAACCCGACACGGGCGAGCAAGCACTCGAGGTGGTGGACAGCTTGGTCCGATCAGCCGCCATTGACCTGATCGTCATCGACTCCGTTGCGGCTTTGACCCCCAAGGCCGAGCTCGAGGGCGACATGGGCGATTCACTACCTGGCTTGCAAGCCCGCCTCATGAGCCAGGCGCTGCGCAAATTGACCGCAAGCATCAAGAAAGCGAACTGCACGGTCATCTTTATTAACCAAATCCGCATGAAGATCGGCGTCATGTTTGGCAGCCCTGAGACCACAACGGGCGGTAACGCTTTGAAGTTTTATTCATCTGTTCGCCTCGATATCCGCCGGATTGGCCAGATCAAGAAGGGCGAGGAACTGACCGGTAACGAGACCCGCGTCAAAGTCGTTAAAAACAAAGTCGCACCCCCCTTCAAGACCGCTGAGTTCGACATCATGTACGGCAAGGGCATTAGCCTGGAAGGTGAAATCATCGACTTGGGCGTGGCCCACAGCATCATCGACAAATCGGGTGCTTGGTACGCCTACCAAGGCGAGAAGATTGGACAAGGTCGTGATAACGCGCGTGACTTTCTGAAAGAAAACCCAAGTTTGGCGCGTGAGATCGAAAACAAGGTGCGTGCCGCCCTGGGCGTGCCACTGCGCGAATCCCTTGCGCCCGTGAAGGCGCCCCCAGCGCCTGGAACCAAGGCGGGCAAAGCCGCCGCTGCCGCTGCGGCTGCCGCGGCCGCCGATCTCCCCCCAGTTGCTGACATTTCCGAGGACGGTGAAATCGCCCTCTAATTCGTCACACCATGGGAATGCCGAGCCTCTCAATCAAGGGTCGCGTGTTGCGGCTCTTGAGCCAGCGTGAACATTCGCGCAGCGAGCTGGCGCGTAAGCTCGCCAAACTCGAAACCGAAGCGGGTGAGTTGGCCAAGGTTCTCGATGACTTCGTTGCCAAGGGCCTCATCAGCGAGGCCCGGGTGGCGCAAAGCGTTGTGAATCAACGCGCTCCCAAGCTGGGTGCGATGCGGTTGCGTGCTGAGTTGCAAACCAAGGGCATCGATGCGGCGCAGATACAGGCGGTCATCGCTGACTTGAAACCCACCGAGGTGGCGCGCGCCAGGGCGGTCTGGGCCAAGAAGTTTAGCGAGCCGCCGCAAGACGCCAAAGCCATGGGAAAACAGGTGCGGTTTTTAGCTGCCCGCGGCTTTGATGGTGCGGCGATTCGCGCGGTGGTGCCGCCCATACGCCGGCGACCCGTCGATGACGATGACAGCGCCATGCCCGAAAGCATCGACGAATACTTGGATAATGGGGGATGAACCAAAATGAAACCGACACATCCCCAACACAACTTTGGGCCTCACTACCCATTGACAGCGCGCAGCAAGCCAATTTAGCCGCGCTTGGCTTCGCGGGCATGACGCCCGTTCAAGCCGCAACACTCCCCATTTCTCTCGCCGGTGGCGATGTCATCGCGCAGGCCAAAACGGGCAGCGGTAAAACCGCCGCCTTCGCCATCCCGCTGCTGCAAAAGCTCAACATTGCAAGCCTCAAGGTACAGGCGCTCGTGCTGTGTCCAACACGCGAGCTGGCTGACCAAGTGTGTGCAGAAATCCGTCGTTTGGCGCGCGCTTATGAGAACGTCAAGGTTTTGCCGCTGTGTGGCGGTGTGGCCCTGCGTGGGCAGACGGCCAGTCTCGAAAATGGGGCCCATATTGTTGTGGGTACACCCGGGCGGGTGCTGGATCATTTGCAGCGCGAAAACCTATCCTTTGATGCGCTCAACACACTCGTCCTTGACGAGGCGGACCGGATGCTCGACATGGGATTTGCCGATGACATTCAAGCCATCGCCAAACAATCGCCAGCCAGTCGGCAAACGCTCTTGTTTTCAGCAACCTACCCCGACACCATTGCGGCACTCTCCGCGCGTCTGATGCGCCAAGCGCAAATGGTCAAGGTTGACACCACCCATGACACCCACGCCATCGATGAGTGGTTCTTTGAGGTTGAGCCCGATACCCGCCTCGATGCCGTTACGCGCCTCTTGAGCCACTACCAGCCCGCGTCAACGGTTGCCTTTTGCAACACCCGCGTGCAGTGCAATGACTTGGTGCAAATTCTTCGCGCACATGGCTTTTCAGCATTGACGTTGCATGGCGATCTTGACCAGCGCGACCGCGATCAGGTGTTGATCCAATTTGCAAATCAAAGTTGCTCGGTTTTGGTGGCGACGGATGTGGCGGCTCGCGGGCTGGACATTGCCGAACTGGCCGCCGTCATTAACGTTGACACCACCCCCGATCCGCAGGTTTATACGCACCGCATCGGTCGCACGGGGCGAGCCGGCGCGACCGGTCTGGCATTGAGTTTGGTGACCATGTCCGAGATGAGTCGCGTCGCTCGCATTGAAGAGGCCAACAACCGCCCCTCGCGCTGGGCAAAATTGTCAGAACTCAGCTCAAAAGGCGGCGCATTGAAGGCGCCCATGCGCACGCTGCAGATTGCCGGCGGGCGCAAAGAAAAAATCCGCGCAGGCGACATTTTGGGGGCCCTCACGGGCGAAGCTGGCTTTGACAAAGCCCAAATCGGCAAGATCAGTCTGGGTGAGTTTTCAAGCTATGTCGCGGTGTCGGCTGACATTGCAACGCCCGCCATGGATGCGCTCAACGCCGGCCGTATCAAAGGCAAGCGCGTCAAAGTTCGCCTGCTCGACAACTAGCCGGCGGCCGCGTCTGGCCAGCCAAACATCAGGCTGAGGTTTTGCACGGCTGCGCCGCTCGCACCCTTGCCCAGATTGTCCAGGCGCGCCACCAACAGGCTGTGGCCGTGCGCGTCATTGCCGAAGACATGGATTTCAAGGTCGTTGGTGTCGGCGAGTGCCAGCGCGTCGAGTTTGCCAGCGTCAGCGGCATCTTCGTGGCGCACAACGCGCACAAATCGACTTCCCGCGTAATGGGATTCAAATACCGCCGCCAATGCCGCCCGGCTTGCGGCGTGCTGAAGTTGGCTGTGGTGCAGGGGCAATTGCACCAACATGCCTTGCGCAAAATTGCCAACGCTTGGAATAAACAGCGGGCGCGCACGCAGGCCCGTCCATTGCATGATCTCAGGGATGTGTTTGTGGGCCAGGCCCAGCGCGTAGAGCTCAAAGGCGGGCGCGCTGTTTGCCTCGTAAGCCTCGATCATGGTTCTGCCCCCGCCGCTGTAACCGCTCACGCTGGGTAGGCACACACTGGCCTCTGGCGACAAGACCCCGGCATCAATCAAGGGCCGAATCAGGGCGATTGCGCCGGTGGCGTAACAACCTGGGTTTGCAACCCGGTCAGCCTGGCGCACCGCATCAGCCTGCCCGCTGCATAACTCCGGAAATCCATAAATCCAGCCGGGTGCGACGCGGTGAGCCGTGGATGCATCCACAATGCGCGGGCCTTTTTGGCCAGCGGCCGCCATCTCATCAACCAGCGCGACTGTTTCACGGGCCGCATCGTCATGCAGACATAAAACGACGGCATCCGCACGCGCCAATAGCGCGCGTTTGGCGGCCACATCTTTGCGCAAAGCGGGGTCAATTTGCAGCAGTTGAACGTGTGCCATTTGGGTCAAACGTTCGCGGATTTGGAGGCCGGTGGTACCGGCTTCGCCGTCGATGAAGATATTAGTCATTGCTGATATTTAGGGGCCTGCGACCCGTTTTGCCGTCAGTTTCACGAAAATTTTCCGCACTGCACCATGATACAGTCTGGGGTTGGTAATTTCCTATGACTGGCCGAGCAGGTTTTCGCCCGTATTTGCCACAAAGGGAAGTGATTTGACCCCACTTTGAGAGCCCTTACATGAAGATCCACGAGTACCAAGGCAAAGAAATCCTGCGCCAATTTGAGGTGCCTGTTCCCCGCGGTATTCCCGCGTTCACAGTGCAAGAAGCGGTTGAAGCCGCACAAAAATTGGGCGGCCCAGTGTGGGTCATTAAAGCCCAAATTCACGCAGGTGGCCGAGGCAAGGGCGGTGGCGTTAAGTTGGCGCGCTCGATCGACGAGGTGAAGCAGCTGGCGGGCGAGATCCTAGGGATGCAGCTGGTCACGCACCAAACGGGACCTGAAGGTCAAAAAGTTCGCCGCCTCTACATCGAAGACGGCGCGGACATCCAAAAGGAATACTACGTGTCTGTGGTGACTGACCGCGCCACGCAAAAGGTTGCTTTCATCGCCTCAAGCGAAGGCGGTATGGACATCGAGGAAGTGGCCCACAGCACCCCCGAGAAAATCATCACCGAATTCATCGATCCACTGACCGGCTTGGGCGCCGACCAGGCCAAGAAAATTGCCGACGCGATTGGCATGCCCGCCGACTCAACGGCGCAGGCCGTGGATATCTTCCAAAAGCTGTACAAGTGCTACATGGACACGGACGCCTCATTGGTTGAGATCAACCCGTTGAACCGCGATAGCAAAGGTGCCGTCATGGCGCTGGATGCGAAGTTCAACTTTGACTCAAACGCGCTGTTCCGTCATCCCGAGATCGTTGCTTACCGCGACCTCGACGAAGAAGATGCGGCAGAGGTTGAGGCCTCTAAATTTGATCTCGCCTACATCAGCCTCGATGGCAACATCGGCTGCTTGGTCAACGGCGCGGGCTTGGCCATGGCCACGATGGACACCATCAAACTGTTTGGCGCAGAGCCTGCCAACTTCTTGGACGTCGGCGGTGGCGCCACACCCGAGAAGGTGACTGAGGCCTTCAAAATCATGTTGAAAAACCCCAAGGTCAAGGCCATTTTGGTCAACATCTTCGGGGGCATCATGCGCTGCGACACCATCGCCACAGGCGTGATTACCGCTTGTAAGGCTGTGAACCTGAGCGTGCCTTTGGTCGTGCGCATGAAGGGTACGAACGAGGTATTGGGCAAGCAAATGTTGGCTGACTCAGGTCTGCCCATCATCAGCGCCGACTCGATGGCTGAAGCCGCCGAGAAAATTGTCGCCGCTGTCAAAGCTGCCTAAGCGTATAAGGAATAAGCATGTCCATTCTGATTAATAAAGACACCAAAGTCATCACCCAAGGCATCACCGGTAAAACGGGTCAGTTCCACACCGAAAAGTGCCAAGAGTACGCAAACGGCAAAAACTGTTTCGTCGCCGGTGTGAACCCCAAAAAAGCGGGCGAGAGCATTTTCAACATCCCAATTTACGGCTCCGTCAAAGAGGCTGCCAGTGAAACCGGCGCCACCGTGTCGGTCATCTACGTGCCGCCTGCAGGCGCTGCTGCCGCCATTTGGGAAGCGGTTGAAGCCGACCTCGACTTGGCCATCTGCATCACCGAAGGCATCCCCGTTCGCGACATGTTGGCCGTTCGTAACCGCATGGCGGCCAAAGAAGCCGCTGGTGGCAAGAAGACCTTGCTGTTGGGCCCCAACTGCCCTGGTTTGATCACGCCCGATGAAATCAAAATCGGCATCATGCCCGGCCACATCCACAAAAAGGGTCGCATTGGCGTGGTCAGCCGCTCTGGCACCTTGACATATGAGGCCGTGGGTCAGTTGACCGAATTGGGCTTAGGCCAATCCAGCGCGGTTGGTATTGGTGGTGACCCCATCAACGGTTTGAAGCACATCGACGTGATGCGCATGTTCAACGATGACCCCGACACAGACGCCGTCATCATGATTGGCGAAATCGGTGGCCCCGATGAAGCGGAAGCCGCGCGTTGGTGCAAGGAAAACATGAAGAAGCCAGTCGTTGGCTTCATCGCTGGTGTGACCGCACCGGCTGGCAAACGCATGGGCCACGCCGGTGCGTTGATCTCTGGTGGCGACGACACGGCAGATGCCAAGTTGGCCATCATGGAGGCCTGTGGCTTCACCGTGACACGCAACCCTTCTGAAATGGGTAAGCTGCTGAAGAGCTTGCTGTAACCCAAAGAACACCGCGCCGCTCGTTTGCGCGTGCGTGTTCGTGCAAGAATGGCAACGCATAACAACGTTGCCATTTTTTTTGACTTGAGTTTTGAAAGACTAACCCCCGGTGCTTGAATTTATAACGCCTGAGTTTTGGATTGCGGTTGGTCAAATTATCTTGATTGATATTTTGCTCGGCGGTGATAACGCCGTCGTCATCGCTTTGGCGTGCCGTCAACTGCCCGAGGGGCAGCGCATGAAGGGCATCATGTGGGGAACCGCAGGGGCCATTGGTTTGCGCGTGGTGCTCATCGCTTTTGCCCTGACGTTGCTGTCAATCCCGTACCTCAAGATTGTTGGTGGTGCGTTGCTTGTGTGGATTGGCGTCAAGCTGATGATGCCCGATGATGAAGGCGATCACAGCGTTGTTGATGCGAGCGACAAGCTCTGGGCTGCAGTTAAAACCGTGATCTTGGCAGACCTCGTCATGAGCATTGATAACGTCATGGCCATTGCGGGCGCCGCGCAAGGTGCCGCGCCAGATCACCAAATGCCGCTGGTTATTTTTGGCCTCGTTATCAGCGTACCCATCATCGTTTGGGGCAGCCAACTTGTCCTGAAGATCATGGACAGTTTGCCAATAGTCATCACATTGGGTGCCATGTTGTTGGGCTGGATCGCCGGTATCATGATCTGGACGGACCCCGCTTTGGGTAGCATTCTTCCCTCAGAACCGTTGCTGGGCTTGTCTTTGCGGCATTGGGCAGGGTTCATTGGTGCCTGCTTGGTGTGGGGTATCGGGCGCCTCATCTTGGCACGACAAAAGAAACCCGTAGAGGTTTAAATCTTCGCCATACCACTCTAAACTCGTAGCATGGCCCGTCGCACCCTCGCGACGTTACCGGTTAGACACTATGCAACTTAACTTTTCCCTACCCCTGTTCATCTATCAGGCAAAGCAAAGCGCGGCTGATAAGAACAGAGGCTTCACACTCATCGAGTTGATGGTTGTGGTTGCCGTCGTAGCGATTCTTGCAGCTGTCGCCATACCGCAGTACCAAAACTACAGCCAACGGGCGCGGTGGGCCACCAACTTGGGCGCCATTGCTGCATTGCAAAGTACGGTAAACGAATGCCTCATTCAACAATCAAACAACGTTGCAGCGTGTGACACATTTGCCGAAATCGGCGTTACCGATGGCCTCGATGCCACGGGTGTCATGCCGCTGCCGCACGGCACGGCCGCTCTGCTCGCCAGCGGTGATGGCACGGCTGTTCGCATTGTCTTAACAGGCGCGGCGAATGCCGGTGCGTGCGTGGTCACAGCCAGCCTAACCCCTGCCACAGGCGTTCAAATGGTGCAGTGGGCGCTGACGCGTGACAGCACCCAAAAGAAATGCACGGCAAGCAACACAAGCGTTGACGCAGTGAGCTGATTCAGGCGTAAGATGCGGCTTTAATTTTTGGAGTCCAGCATGGCAAAAGGTCAGCAAAAAACAAACAAGGAATCCAAAAAACCCAAAAAAGCGGCTGCCTCAAGCGCATCCCCTGTTTTGAGTACCGCCCACGAACCCGTGCGCGCTGTCGTCACCACCTCGGTGATGCCCAAAGGCAAGGCCAAAAACAAGCCTGCCTTCTGATCGAATCAGCGTTTCAGGCCGTCCAATGGCCTGACTTGCCGCCCATCTTTTCCAGCAAACGCACGCCCGTCATGGTCATGCCGCGGTCGGCGGCTTTGCACATGTCATAGATGGTGAGCAAGCCGACCTGAACAGCCGTTAAGGCCTCCATCTCCACGCCGGTGGGGCCCGTGGTTTCGGCGGTGACAGTGCAATGCACATGTGGCGGCTGGTCGCCAATGGTGAAGGCCACCCGCACATGGCTTAAGGCCAATGGGTGGCAAAGGGGAATGAGGTCGGCGGTGCGCTTGGACGCCTGAATCGCCGCGACCCGCGCGATCCCCAACACGTCCCCTTTTTTGGCATGGCCGTCACGAATGAGTGCCAGCGTGTCGGCGTGCATCTCAATGCGGCCCTCTGCCGTGGCGCTGCGTTTGGTGTTGGCTTTGTCGCCCACGTCAACCATGTGGGCTTGGCCCTGTGCGTCAAAGTGGGTAAGGGGTGAAGCGGGTTGGCTGGACACGTTGGGATCTCCGAACTTTTCAAAACTTAGGGCATCATACCGACATGCATCACCACTTGTTTGCCACGTTCTGTCGCCCATGCCGTTGGTTGGGTGCCTTGGGTGGTGTGGCGTTGGCAGCGGCGATTCTGTGCACCGCACCCGCGCAAGCCCAACAGCGTGTGAGCCTGCCAAGTTTGGGCGGTAGTGTGTCGTTGAGTCTGGGCGATGAGCGTCGCTTGGGGCAACAAATCATGCCCAGCTTGCACAACAGCGGCCTGGTGGTTGATGACTTGTTACTGAACCAATATCTGGCCGATTTGTGGCGCCCGGTGTTTGCTGCAGCGCGGGCGCGCGGCGATGTGCCTGACGGCATGTTGCAGCAGTTTGCGTGGCAGTTGTGGCTGTTGAGCCCCACGGCGATCAATGCGTTTGCGTTACCTGGCGGCTATTTTGGGTTTCATTTGGGCCTGTTGGCGTCAGCGCCCGATGATGCGGCGCTCGCCTCGGTGCTTGCGCACGAGCTGAGCCACGTGACCCAGCGCCACATTGCCCGCATCATCGAACGGCAAGAGAGCCAGGCCCCATGGCTGATTGGCGCCATGATTCTGGGCGCAGCCACCATCGCCGCCAGCCCCGATGCCAGTGCCGCGCTGATTGTGGGGGGGCAAGCGGCGTCGATTCAAACCCAATTGAACTTCTCGCGTGATATGGAGCAGGAGGCGGACAGACAAGGGCTGGTGGTACTGGCTGAATCCGGCTTTGACCCCAAGGGTTTCGTGCGCCTGTTTGACACCCTGCAACAGGCCAATCGCTTGAACGATGACGGCGCGTTCCCCTATCTGCGCAGTCACCCACTGACCACCGAGCGTGTGGCGGATATGCAGGGGCGTTTGTTTTCGGTGCCGGCAGAGCCCAGCCGAACGGGTGACTGGACGGCGCATTTGCCTGACCCCGACGCATCGGCACTTTTGCGGGTGCGTGCTGCGGTGTTAGCCGCCGCCGATGAGGGGGATGTGTTGCAAGCGTGGCATGCGCTGCCGCCTGCTGCTGCTGCCACTCGCCCCGCATTGCGGTGGGCGCAAGACTACCGACGTGCTTTGGCCGCTTGGGCGACCAAGCGCCCTGATGTGGCCTGGGCGCGGTTGCGCCAAGTGATGGCCGATACAACGAACCCAGCCGTGGCACAGGTGCTGCGTGAAACGGCGTTGGGTTGGCTGGCAAGTTCCGCCAAGTTTGAGGCCCTGCCTGCGGCACGTGTTGAGGGGTGGTTAAACACCGCGCTCGTGGACGGCCAAAATGGGCGGCGTGCCGCACTGCTGGCTGCAGCGGCCTATATTGCCCACATGGGGCAGGCGGCACCAGCGGGGTCTTTGGACCAGGTGGCGGCGGCTCTGCGGGCGTGGTTGGTGAGCCATTCGGATGACGCTTTGGGTTGGCAGTTAATGGCGCGTGTGAGTGCGCAACAGGGCCAGTCCCTGGGGGCTTTGCGGGCGGAGGCCGAGTCATATGTGGCGCGGGAGCTGTGGCAAGGGGCGCTTGATCGCTTGTCCGCTGCCAAGCGTTTGATCGCGCAGGGCAAAGAGCGCGTGAGCGAGGCCGATGTCGCCATCATTTACGCCCGCGAAAAGGCAGTGAACCAAGCCATGGCATTGGCCCAGTCCGCACGCCGGTAATCGGCCAACGGTACACTAGGCACCCTCATGGCAGCGATACACATTTCCGACATCGAGTCGGCCATTAATTATTGGCGGACACAAAAACCATCACCTGATGGCGTCACGTTGTGCGCCGAGGTGCGGGCGTTGGCAGAGGTTTATGCCCTGCTGATTTATTACCACGAGACCGAGGCCGATGAGGCAACCATGCCCTTTGAGGCTTACGCCGCGTGGGAGGCTTGGTTTGACACCACCCCAGATACCCCGTGTATCGCCATTTGCTCGACCAGCCAAGGCGATGAAATGTGTAAGGGGTGCGGCCGCACTTTCGAAGAGGTGCAGTACTGGACCGAGATGGCGCCCGCCGAGAAGCGGGTGGTCTGGCGCCGCATCACGCTGCACGCGGATGCTTGGCGCTTTAACCGCTACAGCGAGCGGGCGATCGAAAACGCGGCTTAGCCCTTTGCCGCACGCAAGGCCAGCTCGGCGGCCTTACCCACGTAGCTTCCCGGCGTCATGGCCAGCAAACGGTCTTTATCGGCTTGCGGAATGGCCAGTGACGCAATCAGGCCGTGCAAGGCTTCGCGCGTGACGGTTTTGCCACGGGTAACGGCTTTGAGTTGCTCGTAAGCGCCGCTGATACCGTAACGGCGCATCACGGTTTGGATGGGCTCTGCCAGCACTTCCCAAGCGTTGTCGAGGTCTTCAGCCAGTGCGTCAGCATTGAGTTCGAGCTTGCGCAAACCGACCGCCATTGATTGATAGGCCAACACCGAGTAACCAAACGCCACACCCATGTTGCGCAACACGGTGCTGTCGGTCAGGTCACGTTGCCAGCGGGAGATGGGTAGCTTTTCGCTGAGGTGGCGCAACAAGGCGTTGGCCAAGCCGAGGTTGCCCTCGGCGTTTTCAAAGTCAATCGGGTTGACTTTGTGGGGCATGGTCGATGAGCCAATCTCGCCATCTTTTAAGCGCTGCTTGAAGTACCCCAAGCTGATGTAGCCCCACACGTCGCGGGACAGATCAATCAGGATGGTGTTGACGCGGGCCATCGCATCGAACAGCTCGGCCATGTAATCGTGCGGTTCAATTTGGATGCTGTAGTCCTGGAATGTCAGGCCCAAGCCTGCGGGCACGGGCGAGGACACAACGCCTTTGGCGAATGCCTCCCAGTCCACATCGGGCCACGCACTGAGGTGGGCGTTGTAGTTGCCCACGGCACCGTTCATTTTGGCCATGATGGCGACTTGCTCAATGCGCTGTGTGGCGCGCTGCAGGCGCACGGCGACGTTGGCCATTTCCTTGCCCACGGTGGTGGGGCTGGCGGTTTGGCCGTGCGTGCGGCTCAACATCGGGACGTGCGCGTACTGCGTCGCCATACCCAGCAAGAGGGCGACGACGTCGCCCAGCATCGGCAACAACACCTCGCGGCGTGCCGCTTGTAATTGCAAAGCGTGGCTGGTGTTGTTGATGTCTTCACTGGTGCAGGCGAAGTGCACAAATTCACCAGCGCGTGCAAGCTCCTCTCGCACCGAGGGACTCAAGGCCTCGCGTTGGAAGGCCCGCTTGATCCAGTACTCCACCGCCTTGACGTCGTGGTTGGTCTCGCGCTCGATGGCCTTAATGGCGGCGGTATCGGCCTCGCTGAATTGCTGCACCAAGCCGCGCAGATAGGCAGTGGCCTCGGCTGACAAGGGGGGACATTCGGCCAGACCCGCCTCTGTGAGGGCAATGAACCAGGTCACCTCAACCTGCACGCGTTTGTGCATGTAGCCATGCTCGCTCATGATCGGTCGAAGGGCGGCCAATTTGCCGCTGTAGCGACCGTCAAGGGGGGAGAGGGCAGAGATGGTGGTGAGGTCTTGTGTCATGGGTTTTGGGGCGCCGAGGGGCACCAATTAAGCAGCCAATATTGTAGGCGTGCCGACAAATCGATCCTTCAGCGGTATACAGCCCAAAACTCCCCTTTTTAGGGCGATTTTTGGCCCTTTCTGTGGCTAGAATCATTTCTCCTTCAACGATCAATCAAAACAATGAAACTCATTGGTTCTGCAACCAGTCCGTATGTACGCAAAGTTCGTGTTGTCATGGTTGAAAAGCGCCTCGAGTACGAATTCACCACCGAAGATGTGTGGGCGGCAGATACCCTGATCGCCGCGGCGAATCCGCTGGGTAAGATCCCCTGCCTCATCATGGATGGTGGCGAGGCAATGTTTGATTCCCGCGTTATTGTTGAGTACCTCGATGGCCTGTCACCGGTGGGCCGTTTGATTCCCCAGAGTGGCCGCGAGCGCGCGGAGGTGAAAACGTGGGAGGCCCTGTCTGACGGCGTTATGGACGCCTTGATTTTGGCGCGTCTTGAGGCATCGTGGACGGGCCGCACAGAGGCGCAGCGTTCACAGGCGTGGATCGATCGGCAAATGGGTAAGGTTGACGGCGCGCTGGCTGCGATGGCCAAGGGCCTGGCTGAAAAGCCGTTTTGCAGCGGCATTCATTTCAGCCTGTCTGATGTGGCGGTTGGCAGCGCGTTGGCCTATCTTGAGTTCCGCTTCCCGCAAATTACCTGGCGTGAAACATACCCCAACTTGTCAGCCCTGTTGGACCGCTTGATGCAGCGTCCCAGTTTTGCCGGCTCAGCCCACGCGTGAACGTTTGCTAGCCTGCGCGCTTCTTTAGCCAGCGCATGAGGGCGCCGATCAGGGGTAGCTTTTCGTAAAGCTCCTCAGCGGCGTCCCAGTAATCTCGGTGGAAAGCCACCAAGCCGGCGGCGTCATAACGCAGGTGGCTGGCACCCCGAATCACCCACGGCTTACCGCCTTTGGTGTTGAATAAAAAGTCCCACGTCAGGAAACAATCGTCCCCCTGTTCGATCGCCGTGGTGACCACGAAGCGGGGTTGATCGACCCGCTTGAACATGTCGTCAAAGATGTGCTTCACGGCCGCAAGGGATGAGACCTCGTTAAACGGATCTTTGAAAAAAACAGGGTCCGCGTAGTACTGCCCCATGCGTGCCACGTCGGTGCTTTGCAGGTTTTCAAACCAATGCAGCAAGGCACGTGTGCGGTCGGACACCGTTCGGTTCTGAGCAGTCATAAACGGGTTAGTTTTTTGATGAGTGCTTGGGCCCATCTGTGCGGCATGATGCGAATCAATTTGAGCCACCACGAAAAACGCTTCGGAAAGTGGATGTCAAACTCCCCGAGCGACCAGCCTTTTAGGATTTCAGTGGCCGCCTCATCGGGGGTGATGAGCGCGGGCATTGTGAAGTCATTTTGTGCCGTCAATGGTGTTTGCACAAACCCCGGATGGATGGCGCTGATGCCAAGCCCATCGCGCGCCAAGTCGTAGTGCAGGACTTCTGCAAAGTGCGTGAGGGCCGCTTTTGTCGGGCCATACGCGAGCGAGTTGGGCAAGCCCCTGAACCCGGCAACGCTGCTGATAAAACTGATGTGGCCAAACCCTTGCTGGCGAAGTGTCGGGAGCGTCGCATCAACCAAGTTGTACGCGCCCACCACGTTCACGTCGAGGTGTTGACGCATGCGCGCCAGGTCAAACTGCTGGGCGCGCAGTGGCTTGTAGATGCCGGCGGCGAACAGCACCACATCAAGCCGCGACGCGTGAGCCACGATGGCCTGTGTCGCGTCTTGGAGCGCGCTGAGGTCGGTGACGTCCAAAGGGTAAGCAGCCGTACCGGGGTGCGCCGCAACGAATTGTTGCAGGACATCGGCTTGCCGGGCTGACACCATCACACGCGCGCCGCGCTGCGCCAGTTGTTCGGCGACGGCTCTGCCAATGCCCGTTGAGGCACCCACAATCCACACCACTTTGCCCGCCCAATCCGTCAGCGGCGGATTCATGGGTTTGAAGAGGCCGGTCATTCCGCGTGTGCCGGTGATTTTTCGAGCGTGAATTGGATCACGTCGGTGTTGGCTTCCATAAATGCGGCTTCGCAATACGCCAAGTAAAACTCCCATGTCCGGATAAAGGCCGTGTCGAAGCCGAGGGCACGCACAGCGGGCTCTTCTCGCAAAAACGTGTGGCGCCACGTGCGCAATGTTTGCGCGTAGTCAAGGCCAAAGGCGTGCTCGTTTACCACCTTCAGACCAGCCCGGGCAGCCGATTCACGGAACGTCTGGGGGCTGGGCAAACAGCCGCCTGGAAAGATGTATTGCTGGATAAAGTCGGTGCCTTGGATGTACCGATCAAACAGGCGGTCGGCGATCACGATGGACTGAATACAGGCTTTACCGCCCGGCTTCAAGCGCTGGGCGATGGTGTCAAAGTAGGTGGGCCAGTAGGCGCGGCCAACGGCTTCAATCATTTCGATGGAGCAGATGGCGTCAAATGGCGCCTCGGGGCTGACCACCCCGATATCACGGTAGTCTTGCAGCCGCAGGTCGGCCAAGTGTCCGTTGGGGGTGGCGGCCAATCGCTTGTTGGCCCATTCGAGTTGTTCGGTTGACAGTGTGAGGCCGACCACTTGGCTGCCGAACTCTTGGGTGGCCATTTCTGCCAAGGCACCCCAGCCGCATCCAATCTCGAGTAATCGCTGACCCGGTTGCAGGTCAACCTCGCGCAATGAGCGGCGCACCTTCTCGGTCTGCGCCATCGCCATGTCGGTGATACCGTTGGTGTAAAGCGCGCTGGAGTAGTTCATGGTTTTGTCTAACCACAAGCTGTAAAAGGCATTGCCCAAATCGTAGTGGGCGTGGATGTTTTTGCGGCTATTGGCCTTGGTGTTGCGGTTAAGCCAGTGTTTGACTTGATAGACAAGGCGACCAATGGGGTGCCCGTATATGGCCTTTTCGATGGCATCGCGGTTTTGAATCAGAACCTGTAACAGGTGCGCGAGTTGGGGGGTGTGCCAATCGCCCGCGATGTAGGTTTCGGCAAAGCCAATGTCGCCACTTTTGATGGCCGCTGAAAACACACGCCAATTTTTTAAAACGATATAGGCCTGCAAGCCACCAGGTTGACCGAAAACCAGCCATGTCCCATCGGGACACTGAATATGCAGCTCGCCATGGGCGATTTTGGTGAGCAGCTTGAGCAGGCGCTTGGCTGCAAGGGGGACCTTAGCCCGATTGATCGCGTCGGCGGTGGTGGTGTCTCGTTGCATGTCGTTTGTGTCGGGGGGCTAGCTGGTGAATTCGGTTGGCGGTGCAGGCTTGCGGAAAAACGGGACCCGTTTACGCCACAAGAGCAAGGCTTGCCAGTGTATGCGCGCCATGACGCCAACTGTCATCAACGGGTAGGCCCACAGGGCGCGCCGCCGCTGGGTTGTTGTTAAGGCCTCTAGAGTGCCACTGACGCTGGTGCAAAGCAAGGGGCCCGCGGCCCAGTCCGTATCGGTGTAGTCGATGCGGGCCACGACCCGTGTCGGCACAGGGCCTTCTTTTGTGTGTTGGTGCATGAAGTTGAAGCGGTAGCGCCCGCGCACCTCGCAAAACGGTGACACATGGAACACCTTGTCTGCCTCTTGTGGTACCCCCAGCTTGACGTCCTTCAACACATAAATGTGGCGCTCGCCAAACGTGTTGTTCACTTCAACGACAACGGTCCTCAGGGCGCCCTTGTCGTCGTGGCAATACCAAAAGCTAACCGGCTTGAAAACGTAACCAAAGACGCGGGGGTAGGTGTGCAACCACACCTCACCGGTGCAATCGTTAATGCCTTGCGTTGCGAGCAGTTGGTCAAGCCAAGCCAGCGCATCGGGGCCGCCGGTGCCGTGATCGGCATCAAAAAATGACAGGGCGGACCACCGGTTACGCGCGATGGCGGCGTCGAACGCGGCAGGCGCCTGTTGCGCTTGCCGCATGGGCAGCCATACAAAGTAGTTGCCGTAGGCGAATTGGTGTTTTGCAGGGCGGGTCCGCGCGTGACGCACCACACCAAAACCAATGTGCGGCGTTGTGTCGAGGGTGGTCGCGTTTGGGGTCACGCCGTTATGGGGTCGCGGGGGCCGAGGCGAACGTCGCGCGCAGGGCTGCGGCTGCGCGCAGGCCGGATTGAAGCCCGTCCTCGTGGAACCCATAGCCCGTCCAAGCGCCGCAGTAATAAGTGTTTGATTGCCCTTGCATCGCCGCTATTTTGCCCTGTGCCGCGATGGCGGCCAGGTCAAAAATGGGGTGATCGTAGTGATAAGTGCCCAACACGGCACGGGCATCGATGTCAGTGACGGGGTTCAGCGACACCACCACGGGATGCGTGCACGGCAGGGGTTGCAACTGATTGATCAGGTAGTGCAAGCAGACGCGTGCGTCCTCTTGGTCGCGTTTGGGTGCGCGCTCGTAGTTCCATGCGGACCATGCCTTTCGCGCTGAGGGCAGAACACCCGGGTCCGTATGCAAAACGGCCACATTGGGCTGGAAGCGGATGGCGCCCAAAACAGCCAACTCCTCGGCGGTGGGCGCTGCCAGCATGGCAAGCGCTTGGTCTGGGTGGCAGGCCATGATGACGTGGTCAAAGTGCGCAGTCCCGCTTGCCGTTGTGATGTGAGCGCCGCTGCCGTCGCGCATGATTTGCGTGACCGGGCTACTCAGGCGCGCATCCGGGATGGTTTTGAGGATGGCTTCAACGTATTGCCGTGCCCCGCCCGCGACCGTGAACCATTTGGGGCGATTCACAATTTGTAGCAAACCGTGGTTGTCGCAAAACTGAATCAGCGTGGCGACAGGGAAAGCCAACATCTGCGCCGTTGGGCAACTCCAGATACTGCCCAACATGGGGAGCAGGTACCAGTCGATAAAAGGCTTTGAGAAACCATGCGTGATCAGGAACTCGGACAGCGGCTGGTTTTCTTGTGCGCGCCGCTCTTGCGGCGGTGTGCGGGCAATGGCGGTCGCAATTTTGTTGAAGCGCAGGATGTCGCGAAGCATCCGCCAAAAGTCGGGTCGGAGGGCGTTACGGGCCTGGCTGAAGACGGCGCCCAGCGTGGTCCCGCTCCACTCCAGTGTCTTGCCGTCCCCGCGGGCATTCGGGACCTTGACCGAAAAAGACATATCGGATGGGGCCAGTGGAATTTTCAGCTCGGCGAAGAGCGCCAGTAGGCCGGGGTAGGTGCGTTCGTTCAGCACCAAAAAGCCGGTGTCGATGCCCCACGTTTGCGTGCCGGTGGCGGTGGGCAGCGTGACGTCGACGGTATGGGTGTGACCGCCAAAATAGTCGTTGGCCTCAAAGAGCGTGACATGAGCCGTGTCGCGCAGGGCATAAGCGGCTGACAAACCGGAGATGCCTGAGCCGATAACCGCAACGCGGGGACGGCTGCCGGAGAGCGTGTTTTCGTCGCTTTGAGATAAAGTTTTCATGCTGAGGTTGGACAAACGTCCCTTATTCGCTGTGCGTCCACAGGGATATACCCTAGGTTGCGGAAAAAATACTTGCCAAAGTTCAAATTCGGATCAAATACTAACTTGTCTTAGACAAAACTTAAATTCCTTTTCTTTTTTATATCGATCCGAGCTTACTTCCTATGACGTGGATTTACACCATTTCTGACATCGAGCGTGACACCGGGATTGCGAAAGACCGCTTGCGCGTCTGGGAGCGGCGTTACGGCTTTCCGTTACCCCAACGTGATGAGACCCAAGAGCGGGTTTATGACGAAGATCAATTATTGCGCCTGCGCCTGATTAAGCGGTTGCTGGATGTGGGCATGCGTGCTGGGCGTGTGGTGCCGATGTCCCTCGACGCGTTGCAGCGTGAGGTTGAAGCGGTCACAACGCCCGTGGTCGCCCGTGTTGCGGCACAAGAGGATCAGGCCTTACTGGCGCATTTGGTGTCGCTTGTGAAGGCGACCAATCGCCGCGCATTGCATCAGACCTTGATGCAAATCATTGCTGAGCGCGGCCTGTCAGACGCCATCGAAGAGGTCATTGCGCCTTTGGGTGCGCAGGTCGGCGAGTTTTGGCTCAGTGGCCAGATGGCCATTTATCAGGAACACCTGTTCACTGCTGTCGTCAAGAGTGTGCTGATTCAGGCGATGGAGCAACAACCGTTACAAGCAAACGGCAAGCCGCCGCGTGTTTTGCTCGCGACGCTGGCGACCGAGCGCCACGAAGTGGGCTTGTTGATGGCGGAGTCGATGTTCGCGCAAGCGGGCTGTGAACGCCTGTCTCTTGGCCCCAGCATGCCGCTGACCGAGATCGTGACGGCGTGTTTGGCGGTTAAGCCGGATATTTTTGCCATCAGTTTTTCCAGCCAAAATGCGCCCAAAGAGGTGCTCAGCCAGTTGCGCCAGTTGCGGGGCATGCTGCCGGCTGAAACCGAAATTTGGGTGGGCGGTAGCGCGGTTGCGCTGCGGCTGGTGCCTGATGCGCAGATCGCGAAGGTTTTTGGCCGTGCGCGGGAACTGCGCGATGCCATTGAAGCCTGGCGAAACGCCCGTGCCTGAGGGGCTTTAAAGACAAAACCCCCGTTGCGAAGGGTTTCTGTACAGTCACCTTTGAGCGGGGCGACGCCCCCTTAAAATGGTTCTCAAATTTAATCTGTGCAGGAGCTGTGGATGCTTTACCCCGAGTTGTTCAAACAACTGGAAGCGGTGAGATGGGACATGGACAAGGATATTCCTTGGGACACCTTTGACCCCAACGCGCTGTCCGATGAGCAGGCCCAAACCATCAAGATGAACGCCATCACGGAGTGGGCGGCTTTGCCTGCGACTGAGATGTTCTTGCGGGATAACCGCGACGACTCGGATTTCTCGGCGTTCATGTCGATTTGGTTTTTCGAGGAGCAAAAGCATTCGCTTGTGTTGATCGAGTATTTGCGTCGGTTCCGTCCGGACTTGGTGCCATCCGAGGAGGAACTGCATGCGGTGCGCTTCGACTTCGATCCGGCCCCCGCGCTTGAGACCCTGATGCTGCACTTTTGCGGTGAGATTCGCTTGAACCATTGGTACCGACGTGCGGCTCAATGGCACTCTGAGCCCGTGATTAAGCACATTTACACGACATTGAGCCAGGATGAGGCCCGCCACGGCGGGGCCTACCTGCGCTACATGCGCCGTGCGATTGACCGCTTTGGGGATGAGGCACGTGCTGCATTCGCCAAGGTGGGTGTGTTGATGGCCAGCGCCCGTCGCACCGCGCAAGCGTTGCATCCCACCAACTTGCACGTCAACAAGACGCTGTTCCCGAACGACACGGTGCAGAGTCGCATGCCAGAGCCTGGCTGGTTAGAGCATTGGTTAGATGGCCAAATTCGCTTTGATGTGACGTGGGAGTCGAAGGTCGTCGAGCGGATTTTGCACAACCTGAGTCTCTTATTTGGGCAGCCGTTTGATACGGTTCAGGCGCTGAACCGCTATCGCAAGCAGATCACGCCGGTGACAGCCTAAGGCGTTTCAAAGACCGTGTTCCAAAGCGCCAAAATGGCGTCTCTGTAGCCAGCGGCGTCTTCAATCGACACCTGCGTTGGGGTCTCGTCCAGCCGTGCACGGTGCTGAATTTGACGCAGGGAACGATAGGCGTCCATCGCGGCTTCACTGACGTTTGCGCTGATCAAGCCGCATTCCTGAGCGATTCGCAACAATTTGATATTGCCCAAATTAGGGATCAGCGCGGGGTGTTGCGCGCTGTGCGCAAGCAACAGGTACTGCATCACGAACTCGGTGTCCACCATGGCACCTCTGCTGTGCTTGACGTCAAAGCGGTCGGCCGGCACCGGGTGTGCCTCGCGCACACGTTCACGCATCGCGATGATCTCGGCGCGCAGCGCGGCCGTATCGCGTGTGGCAACCATCACGCTCCGGCGAACCGCATCAAATTGTTCCGCGAGCGTGGCCTGTCCCATGACAAAGCGGGCTCGCGTGATGGCTTGGTGCTCCCAGGTCCAGGCGGCGTTGCTGCCGCGTTGGGCTTGGTAGTCCGCATAGGCGGAGAAGCGCGTGACGAGCATGCCTGAGTTGCCGTTGGGTCGCAAGGCCGTGTCGATCTCGTAGAGGTCGCCCTCTGCTGTTTTGACGGTCAGCCAGTTGATGAGCTTGCGCACCAATGCGGCGTAGATGCTCTGCGCGTCCTCGTGGTCATCGTCGTAAACAAACACGATATCCAGGTCGCTGCCGTAGCCCAGCTCTTTTCCACCCAACTTGCCGTAGGCCAATATGGCGATGTTGGGTTCGGGCTGATGGCGTTGCTTGAGCCGTTCCCAACACCACTGCAGCGTGACCCGTAAGATCGCGTCGGCCAATGCGCTGAGGTCATCGGCCACAAACTCGACTGTTAATCGACCTTCGACATCGCGCGCAAGCGTTCGGAAAACCTCGCTGTGATGGGCGCGCCGCAGCAGGTCAAGCAGCGCCTCATCGGTGTCCTCGCCGGTGCGCGTCAGGGCCGCGCGGCGCGCTTGAAGCTCGGCCTCAAATTGCGCGCCATCAAACCGCTCTGCCAGCATGTCGGGATGTGCCAGTTCATCAATCACACTGGGGTGTTGAATCAGATAGCGTGCAGGCCACTTGGCGGCGCTGAGGATTCGCAACAAGCGCTCCTGGATAGCAGGCCGCTCTTGCAACAACGCCAGATAGCTGTCGCGGCGCATCAAAGGCTCCAGCCAGTCGGTGAAGCGCAGCGCACCGACTTCCGAGATTTTTCCGTCGTCTAACCACGCTTGCGTACGTTGAAGCAATCGAGCCAGACGGGTGCGAGACTCATCGCGCAGGCCGAGGATGCGTGGGTTGTCCGTCCACGCGCTGATGTGAGACTTCAGCGGGTCATGGAGCGCCCCGATAACAGCGTCGAGATCCGTCTCAAGCCGCTTCTCGCCATGGCAGTTGGTACAGGGTTGCTCGGCGCCCAGCAAAATATCGAACTCGTGGGCCACGACCTCGCGGTGGCCGGCCAACGCGCATAAGAAGCCCGACACCGCGTCAAACCCCATCGTTGTGGCGAGCCATTGCAAGTCAATGTCGTCGGTGGGTAGCAGATGGGTTTGTTGGTCGTCTAGGTATTGCGCGCGGTGTTCGACTTGGCGTAAGAAATGGTACGCGTCGCGGAGCGCGTCGGCCTTTTCAGCTGTCATGAGACCGGCTTTGGCCAATCGTTGCAGAGCGTCCACCGTGGGGCGTGTTCGCAGTTCGGGGAACTGTCCGCCCCGCACGACTTGGAGCAGTTGCACGGTAAATTCAATTTCGCGGATACCGCCGCGCGAGAGCTTCACGTCGTTGGCACGTTCGGGGTGCCCTGCCGCGCGTTGTGCGGCATGGGTTCGGATTTGCTGGTGCAGCCGACGCAGGCCTTCAAAGACGTTGTAGTCGAGATAGCGTCTAAAGACAAAGGGCAGGACCACATCGCGCAGCTCATGCACGCGGTGGTTACGCCGCGCCGCAAGGGGTGCGACCACACGGCTCTTCAGCCACGCAAACCGCTCCCATTCGCGCCCTTGAATGAGGAAATAATTTTCGAGGGCCGCCAGCCCAATGGCTGCTGGGCCGACACTGCCATTTGGACGCAGAGCCAAGTCGACCCTAAAAACGAAGCCGTGTTCGGTCGTTTCGCCGATCAGCTGATAAACATGCTTGACGACTTTTGCAAAAAATTCGTGGTTGCTGATGCGCTGCAAACCTTTGGCGTTACCTTGCGTACGGCCATCGACATCGTAGACATAGATGAGGTCGATGTCGCTGGAAACGTTGAGTTCACGGGCGCCCAACTTACCCATGCCCACAACCCAAAGTGTGGCCTCAACGGGCTCGGGGGTCGGACCTTCTGGCGGCTCAATGATGGGCGCGCCATGGATGTCTTTGAGGTAGGCCAAGGCAAACCGGACCGCCTCGTCCAGCGTGAACTCAGCCAGGTGTGTGGCGGCCAGTGTGACGTCAGCCACGCTGGCTTTACCGGCGCAATCCAGCGTGGCAAGACGCTCGATAACCAATTGGCGCAGGATCCTGAGGCGCCCGCTGAGATCAAAGCCTTTGGCCTCAAGGGCGGCAAAGGCCTCACCCATGTCCGATAGAGAGGGGATTCCCGGCGGCAGCAGCTCCCGTTCAGCGGCGTAGCGTCGGCGAATACGCTGTACGAAACGCGCGTGTGATGCGGCATCAACGTCGGAAAGTGGCACGCTCGGGGTCATAATAAATCCATGGAATCTGCCGTTCAGTCACCCGTTATCAAATCAGGCCGTCTTCGCACGGCGCTGAAGTGGTTGCTACTCGTTTGGTTGATTGCATGGGCCCTCATTGGAAGCGCGTATGGGTTGATACACGTGGCGATTGTGCCTCGTATTGATGATTGGCGTGCGACGCTTGAAACCAAGCTGACTGAATCGCTCGGTTTGCCGGTTCACATTGAAAGGCTGAGTGGGGCGGCCAGTGGATGGACCACTCGGTTTCAGATCAACGGGGTGCACATCGATGGACCGCAGGGATCGTCGCCGCTGCGCATTGACAACATTGATGTGCAGTTTTCGCTGGCGTCGCTGTGGCAACTGGAGCTTGAAAATCTGCAGGTGAATGGCGCCAACGTCCTGCTGCAGCGGGATGTATCGGGTCAGTGGTCCTTGGGTGGTGTTGCGATCGAAGCCGATAAGGAGCAAACCGTACCGGCGTGGTTGGATTGGGTTTTGGCGCAGCCGCGCATGGTCGCGACAGGTGCCACCTTGCGGGTCGCTGATCAGATGGGTGAGCCCCTTGCTTGGACGTTTTCGGCCATTGACGCCTCGCTCATCAACCGCCGCCGCTCGCATGACGTGCAAATTGCGATCAGCCCCCCGAGCGCGCTGGGGGATCGACTGACCCTGACGGCGCGGATGCGCAGTGGTTATTTTTCGAACTCCCTGACGGACTTTGCGGAGTGGGAGGGGCGCATTGAAACCACCTTACCAGGGGTGCGCTTTGAGCCCTTGCGCGAGTTGTTGGTTCGATTGGCGCCGCCGACAACGCGGCCGATGCAAGAGGCCTTGGCGCTGCCCGAGCGGTGGGTGCGTGGGGGCGAGGGCACATGGCGTTTATCCATGGATGTGGGCCGTGGTCTTCGCATTCAGTCGCTCAGTAATGACATCGGCATGACCAACGTCGATGTCCAACTGGGTGAGTCCTTGGCGCCCATCCAGCTGAAGCGATTGGCGGGGAAATTGGAATGGTCGGAGACCGATCTCAACTGGACGCTGAGAACCCGTGATTTGAACTTTGAAACGGCGGATGGTCTTCTTTGGCCCGGCGGGAATGCTGAGCTGAGTTGGCAAGGGCCCACCAACGGCGATCAAGCGTTATGGGCGCTTCGAGCCGATCAGCTCGATATCGAACTCGTTAACACCCTGGCGAGTCGCCTGCCAATTGACAGCGCGGTGCGCGCCCAGTTATCGGCCTTGATGCCCAGAGGACGGATTGAAAAGGCGTCTTTGAGTTGGTCAGGTGATTTGGCCACGACCACGCAGTTCACCACATCAGGCGAGGCGTCTGGTTTGGCATGGGCCGCTCTGCCAGCGGCGACGAGTGATACCGATTTGGGACGTCTGGGTGGAGAAGGGGTGGGGTTGTCTTGGCAGGCGACCGCCGCTGGCGGAACCGCTGTTTTGCGGGTTGCCGACGGCCAGCTCACCCTGCCAGGTGTATGGGTTGAGCCGACGGTGTCGGTTGCCTCAGGCGAGGCCAATGTGCGCTGGACCGCCCCAACGGCAACTGACGCGGCGTGGCAGGTTGCGGTAGAGAAGGCGCGCTTACAGACCCCAGATGGGCGGGTGGTGGGTGATGCCGTTTGGCGCAGCAGCGGGTCAAGCAACGGCCGTCTGCGGCTGAGTGCGACCGTTGATCAGATGGCTTTGACAGCGCTGCCGCGTTACCTGCCCGCCCGCCTGCCAGAGGCCCGCGCGTATTTGGCAAGGCATGTTTTGTCGGGGACGGCCAAAGGTGTTGCTGTGGTTTTTGACGGCGCGTTGGACGCCTACCCGTTCAAGTCCCGAGAGGACGGCGTTTTTGATATTTCGGCACAAATCGAGAACGCCACTTACGATTACGCGCGAGACCTCGGTCAGGGTCAGGACTGGCCGGCTTTGGCGCAGTTAAATGGCCAATTTGAGCTCAAAGACAATGCGGTCCAACTGACGCAAGTCAGCGGACGCCTCCAACGTGCCCCTGCGATTGTGGTGCGGGACAGCCGGCTCGTTTGGCCAGACCTCACCAGTGACAGCCCACTCACCGTCAACATGCAGGCGGCGGGACCGATGGGTGTCTGGCTCACCGAATTCAACCGAACGCCGCTGGGTGTCAAAACCGATGGCATGCTCACCAAATGGCGGGGTGAGGGGGATGCGTCCGTTCGTTTGGCTGTGACCGTCCCGCTGGCTGACAGCGATAAAACCGGCGTGCAGTTGAGCGGCGAGGCGAATCTGAACAATGTGACCTTGGCCCTATTGGACGGCCTGCCGCCATTACAGCGTCTGCAGGCGACCGTGCAGTTCACCGATGCATCGGTCGATGTGGCGCGCGCCAAGGCCCTTTGGCTGGGCGGCGACGTCGAAGGTCGCGGCGCATGGCGCATCAAAGCAGACGGGACCACCGAAATGCGCGCCAGCGTGACAGGGGCTTTGCGCGCTGAGGACGTTGCCCGCACACCGGCACTTGGGCGCGTCGCTTTGGCAGCGCAGCGTGCGAGCGGACTGGCGAATTTTGCAGTCGATGTTGACCAAGTTGGCGTTGAGGGTGTCAGCATTCGCCTGCGCGCACCGCTCAAGCAGGTGCGGCTTGATTTGCCCGCACCGATGAACAAAGCCACGGGCGCTGATTGGGTGCTTGATGCGAGCCTGCGCCCGGCACCGGCTTCAGACGTGTCAAAAGGGATGACCAGAGGACAAGACCTGTTGTTTGCCCTGGGCCCAGTTGATGAGCCAATTGCCCGGGCGCACATTCGGCGTGAATACAAATCGCGGCCGGCGGCGTTGACCGCGGTTGAGTTGGCGATGGTCGAGCCCGATCTGGTCCGTGGGGCCTACGCGATGGGTAGCAAAGCCAATGATGCGCTGGTCATGCCTGATAGCGGCGTTGCCGCCGATATTCGTTTGCCTGCGTTTAATGTTGATGAGTGGCAGGCGGTCTTTGACCAACCACAGCGGTATACGCCGGTGCGGATAGGCACCGCATTACCGCCCCTACAGAACCAAAAAGCGGCGACTGGCAAGACAGCGCCCGCAGAACCCTCGGTCCTGGATGCGTTCCAGGCCTACTTGCCCAGCACGGTGGTGGGTGCGGCAGATGCACTCACATTCGAGGGTCGCGTTTTCAACCGCGTGGTGATGGGAAGCGCCCGTGATCGCAATGTCTGGCGTGCCAACATTTTGGCTGATGAGCTTAACGGGTACGTGCAAATGACCGTTGGCGATACCGACGCCAACAGCGCGTTATTGGTGCGTTTGGCGATGCTCCGGCTGGCAGAGTCACAAACAAAAGACGTGGTCGATTTGCTGGGTAACCAGCCCCAGGCCATGCCGTCATTAGATGTGGTGGTGGACGACTTCAGCATGAACGGCCGCGAGATGGGGCGGTTGGAGCTGGTTGCGAAAAACCGCCAAGTGGCCGCCAACAAAACACCATCGGGGAATGAGTGGCTGATTGAGCGACTTCGCTTGGATATGCCAGAGGCGACCCTCAAGGCGACAGGGCAGTGGGCGCCCTCGAAACTGGGTAACGGTCGACGCACCTACCTTGATGTGGACTTGCAGTTGCGTGACGGCGGGGCCTTACTCACACGCTTTGGCATGCCAGGTGTGATGCGTGGTGGCGAGGGGCAGTTGACCGGCGAGATGGCTTGGCAAGGCGCTCCCACACGTTTTCATACGCCCAGCCTGAGCGGGGCCTTGATGGTGAATGTTCGCAAGGGCCAGTTCATTAAGGCCGACCCCGGGTTGTCAAAATTGTTGGGGGTTCTGAGTTTGCAGTCGCTACCGCGGCGGTTGACGCTTGATTTCAGTGACGTGTTTTCGCAGGGCTTTTCTTTTGATGATTTGCGCGGGACGGCCACGATTCGCGACGGCATCGTGACCACTAAAAACCTGGCCATGCAAGGCTTGGGTGCGCTGGTGTTGATGGAAGGTACCGCCGACATGAAGGCCGAGACGCAACTGATCGATGTCGTGGTTGTGCCAAAAGTTGACAAGGGCACGCTCGCCTTGTTGGCGGCGTCTGCCAATCCCGTCATTGGTGTGTTGACTTATTTTGCCGACGAGTTTTTGGGCAACATCATCAACCAAGTGACTGTCAAGGGGTTCAAGGTGACGGGGTCGTGGGTCGCGCCGGAGGTGACTGAGGTCAAGGTCGATGAGCGCATGAAGCAGCGCATTCCGAAGTCCAAGGGGGGCTGATAAGGCTCAGTCTTTGGGTGGGTTTTCGGCGTCTTGTTTTGCCGCATCCTCGGTGGTGTTATGGTCGATGGGCTCGCCATTTTTTCGACCAGAGAACATGGTCCACCAGACGATAAAGATAAAAATTAGCAGCGCGCCAAGCGCTTCCAACAATAACAAAGCCATGGGATGCCGTTTGCCTAAAGCTGTTTTTACGTTGAGATCATTGGCCACGCGCCATGCGCGGTGGTTTGTGTGTGTCGCCATTGTAGGCAGCGTCGCCGGCTGCGCGCCTTTGCGTGGGGTATTGACCCCGCAAGCGCCCCCAGTTATGCCAACACCTGCCCCGGTCATGGATGCATCGGTGCCGCCCGAGCCGGTATCACAGGCCCCAGAGCCGCCCGCCCCAACGGGTGATCAAGTCCCCGTGGGCGCAACCGATGCGTCGGTCGCAGATCTTTTGGCTTGGGATGATGCCCAGCCTTTGCCTGCGTCAATCGAGCGGGCGGGGTCCCGTTGGACACCGGTTAAGTGGCGACAGCTGCCCGGCTGGGGGACGGACGACTTAGAGGCGTTTTGGGGCGCGTGGGTGCGCAGTTGCGAGCGACCCGCGCCGGCGTTGGCCTCGGCATGCGGTGCCATTCGTCAGCTCAGCATTGGTGACAACGCGCAACGCTACGAGTGGATCATGCGGACGTGGCAGCCCTACCAAGTGGTCGCTGAATCCGGTGCTGAGCGTGGTTTATTGACAGGCTATTTTGAGCCGATGATGCGGGCGACCCGTCTAAAAACAGCACAGAGCCAAACGCCCCTGTACGCCCCGCCCGCCGGCTTGCGAACCGGTGATGTGTGGTTTACTCGCGAGCAGATGGCGACTGATCCGAGGGCTTTGGCGGCCTTAGAGGGGCGCGAACTGGCGTGGGTGACCGATCCCATTGACGCCTTGATTTTGCAAATTCAAGGTTCAGGGCGTGTTGAGATTGAAGAGCCTGACGGCCGGATTCAGACGGCTCGCTTGGCGTTTGCCGCCCATAACGGGCACACCTACCAAAGTGTTGCCCGTGGTTTGTTGGACAGCGGTGCGATTACCGACCCCTCGTGGCCCGCCATCAAGGCATGGGCAGCCGCCAATCCGACGGAGGTGCAGCGCATGATTTGGCGCAACCCGCGAACGGTATTTTTCCGCGAGGAAGATCTTTCCGATATGGATGCACAAGCAGGGCCGAAAGGTGCGCAGGGGGTTCCCTTGACGCCCATGCGCTCAATTGCGGTTGACCGTCAAAGCATCCCCTACGGCACCCCTGTTTGGATGACCACGACGGGCCCCACGTTCAAGTCAGCGCGCTTGGTGATGGCGCAAGACACGGGCGGCGCGATTGTGGGCGCTGTGCGGGCTGACTTTTTTACGGGCTGGGGTGAAGAGGCGGCGCAGCTGGCAGGTGGCCTAAAGCAACCTTTGCGCTTGTGGGTCTTGTGGCCTAGGCGTTAAGCTCCGTTTGTCGGTGATTTATCAGAGGTTTATCCATGAATGCCCCCCTGTCCGAGAAAGCGCTCCAGACCCTGAAAGCCGCGAGCTTAGAGGATAAATACACGGTACCTGTTGGGCGTGTGTTCATGAGTGGTGTCCAAGCGCTGGTTCGCTTGCCATTGTTGCAGCGTACGCGCGACGCGCAGGCGGGCCTCAATACAGCCGGCTTTATCAGCGGCTATCGCGGCTCACCGCTTGGCAATTACGACCAAGCGCTGCAAAAAGCGAAACCCCATTTGGATGCACAGAACATTGTGTTTCAGCCGGGCGTCAACGAGGAGTTGGCCGCGACCGCGATTTGGGGCACCCAGCAGTTGTCATTTGCGCCAAAGGCCGAGCAAACGCACGACGGTGTGTTTGGCATTTGGTACGGCAAAGGACCAGGGGTTGACCGGTCGTCAGATGTCTTCAAACACAGCAACATGGCGGGTACCGCGCCCCTCGGTGGGGTGCTGGCGGTGGCTGGCGACGACCATGTTTCAAAAAGCTCAACGGTGGCACACCAGAGCGATCAAATCTTTCAGGCCTGCGGCTTCCCTGTCTTTTTTCCGGCATCGGTTCAAGACATTTTGGATGCCGGTATCCACGCCATCGCCCTCAGCCGCTTTGCCGGCGTATGGGTGGGCATGAAGACCATTCAAGAAATCGTCGAGTCAAGTGCAACGGTGATCGTTGATCCTGCGCGCGTACAGGTCACCCTGCCTGATGTGGATATGCCAAAGGATGGGATTCACATTCGTTGGCCCGACCCACCGCTGGTCCAAGAGCAACGTTTGTTTGACGTCAAGCTGCCAGCGGCTCAAGCTTACATTGAGGCCAATCGCCTGAACCACAATGTGATTGAGGGTGATGCAGATCGCTTCGGCATTGTGGCCAGCGGCAAGGCATATAACGACACGCGGCAGGCGCTACAAGATCTTGGGTTGGATGACGACACATGCCGACGTGCAGGTATTCGCGTGCACAAAGTGCTTGCCGTTTGGCCGTTGGCGCCAGCAACGGTCCGTTCGTTTGCCAAAGGGCTTCGCGAAATCGTTGTTGTTGAGGAAAAGCGCGCGCTGATTGAGCCGCAAATTAAAGACATTTTGTATGACTTGCCTGATGCTGAGCGCCCACGGGTTCTGGGCAAACAGAACACGGGCCCAGACGGCCGGCCGCAAGAGACACTGGTTCGCGCGAATGCCGACCTCAGTGCCTCACTGGTCGCACAGGCCCTTGCCAAGCGTTTGAAAACTTGGGACTTGCCTGCCGAGGTGCAAGTGCGCATTGATCGAGCCTTAACCGCGTTGGCTAGCAAAGAACACGCCATGGCCGTGTTGTCGCAGGGTGGCATGCCCGCTGAGCGTATGCCTTGGTTTTGTTCGGGTTGTCCCCACAACACGTCAACAAAAGTGCCTGAAGGCTCACGCGCCATGGCCGGCATTGGTTGCCACTTCATGTCGGTTTGGATGGACCGTGCGACGGTTGGCTTCACTCAGATGGGGGGCGAAGGTGTGCCGTGGGTGGGCCAAGCACCCTTCACCCGTGAGCCGCATGTGTTTGCCAACTTGGGTGATGGCACCTACTTCCACAGTGGCCTGCTGGCCATACGCCAGAGCGTTGCGGCTGGCGTCAACATCACTTACAAAGTTCTGTACAACGACGCGGTTGCCATGACCGGGGGGCAGCAGGTCGGTGAGCGACCAGAGGGTCACACGGTTGTCCAAATCGCTGGCAGCGTGACAGCCGAAGGCGCTGCGCGCGTGACGGTGGTTACCGATCAGCCAGAGAAATACCAAGGGGTTGCCCTGCCCGCGGGCGTTGCGGTACGGCACCGCGATGCACTGGAAGAGGTTCAGATTCAGTTTCGCGGTATCCCCGGCACAACGGTCATCATTTACGACCAAACATGTGCCACAGAGAAGCGCCGCCGCCGCAAGCGCGGCACGATGATTGACCCAGATGTTCGCGTCGTTATCAATGAGGCGGTGTGCGAAGGGTGTGGTGATTGCGGGGTTCAGAGTAACTGCCTGTCGATTGAGCCGCTCGAGACGCCTTTAGGTCGCAAGCGAACGATCAATCAGCACACCTGCAACAAAGACCAGAGTTGTGTGAAAGGCTTCTGCCCCAGCTTCGTGACGGTGATTGGGGCCGACAGCTCTAAGCGTGCGTTGCAAGCCGTGCCAAAAGCCGATGCCCCGCGCCTGCCCAAGCCCGATGTGGTCGACGTGCCAGCGCCAATTCCCTCTGACTTAGCGACGCCTTGGCGCATCATGGTCGCCGGCGTTGGTGGCACAGGGGTCATCACCATCGGCCAGTTGCTGGGGATGGCTGCGCACATGGAGGGCAAGGGCGTCGTGACCTTAGATTCCGCAGGTTTGGCGCAAAAGGGGGGTGCGACATGGAGCCACATCACCCTGGCGCGCGAGCAAGATGCGTTGCATGCGACCCGCGTTGACACCGCCGCTGCCGATTTGATTTTGGGGTGTGACCCTGTTGTCACCGCCAGCAAAGAGACCTTGCTGCGCATGCACCCCCAACGAACCCACGTCGCACTCAATGGGCACAGCACGCCGACGGCCGCTTTCGTACATAACACCGAATGGCAAAATCCCGCCGATGCCTGTGCCACAACCATTGCAGGCGCCGTCGCGCCAGAGGCGTTGCAGACCTTTGATGCCGATGCGGTTGCCACGCAGTTGTTGGGGAATAGCCTGTATGTGAATCCCGTTGTACTCGGGTTTGCTTGGCAAAAGGGCTGGATTCCGTTGCATGAGGCTTCGTTGATGCGCGCCATTGAGCTCAATGGTGTGCAGGTGGCCGCCAATCAGGCAGCCTTTGCATGGGGCCGTTTGTGCGCACATGACTGGGCGTCCGTTCAGGCCACCTTGGCAGCCGTTCGGCAAGCCAACGCACCCGCACAACCCGTGCGCTTCACCCGTAAAGCCAGCTTGGACGACACCATTGCGCTGCGTGTGACGCTGCTCACGGCCTACCAAAATGCGGCTTATGCGCAACGTTACGCAGACCAAGTCGCCCGCATGCGTGCCGCTGAAACAGCGGTGGTCGGTGAAGGCGGCTCGCGCCCGATCACCCAAATGGTGGCCGAACAGTTGTACCGCGTGATGGCGATCAAGGACGAGTACGAGGTGGCTCGCCTGCACGCTGACCCGGCGTTTAGCGCCCGTCTGACAGCAACTTTTGGCACCCAGATTAAGCGGCAATACCACCTCGCGCCCCCGCTGTTGGGTCGCAAAAATGCGGCGGGACAGGCGATCAAAACAACTTTTGGGGGCTGGTTAACAGCGATCTTCCCCCTGTTGGCGGGCGCCAAGTTTTTACGCGGAACGGTTTTGGATGTATTTGGTTATTCAGAGGAGCGACGAAGTGAGCGCGCACTGCGCGATGACTACAGCCGACTCGTCGATACCCTCTGCGAGGGCTTGAGTGCTGAAAACCGTGATTTGGCGTTGGACTTAGCCGGCGTGGTCGCATCGGTCAAAGGTTTTGGCCATGTCAAAGCCCGGAACATGGCGGCTGCGCGTGCGCGATGGGCCCAGTTGGCCGCACAGTGGTCAGCGGAGTAAGTCTTTTTGACCCCATCCGTGCCGACTAAGCCTGTCGCCTTACAATGCGATTTAGATATCGGGGCGTGTTTGCCTTGATCGACGTTTTTTGATTTTGGAGAAACCTGTGTTTATTTCTAACGCGTACGCACAAGCCGCCGGTGGTGACACGGCATCCTCATTGATGGGCTTGTTGCCTTTGTTGTTGATGTTTGTTGTGCTTTATTTTGTGATGATTCGTCCACAGATGAAGCGCCAAAAAGAGCACAAAAGCATGATTGAAGCGTTGGCAAAGGGCGACGAAGTCTCAACGGCCAGTGGCCTGCTGGGCAAAGTAACCAAGCTGGGCGAAACGGTGATTTCAGTTGAAATTGCTGATGGCGTTGAGGTCCAAATGCACCGCGTGTCCGTGGCGCAGGTGTTGCCCAAGGGCTCCGTAAAGTAAGTTGACTTTAACGGGCAGGTCGCCAGGCGGCGCACATGCCCACCCCAAAGCGGCCCGTTGGTGCCGCTTTTTCGCTTTCTAATGTGCCCGTAATCGCGGGTCAGATAGTCACCCTCCGGTCGCGGCTGGTTTGGGTGGCGATGTGAGTAATGCCATGAATCGTTATCCCTTGTGGAAGTATGTGGTCATCGTCTTTGCGTTGATCATCGGTACGGTGTACACCCTGCCTAACTTTTTTGGTGAGGCGCCTGCTGTGCAAGTCTCACCGGGCAAAACGGCCGTACGGGTGGATAACGACACCGTGGTTCGAATTGAGCTTGCTTTGCAACAAGCGGGCTTGACCGCTGATCGCATGCAATTTGATGGCAACTCGGTCAAGGCGCGTTTCGCCACGACTGAGGCGCAGTTGAAGGCGCGTGATGCTGTCGAGCAGGCCCTCAACCCTGACAGCACCAATCCCAGTTATGTCGTCGCGCTGAACCTGGTCCCGCGCACGCCCAATTGGTTGAGTGGTCTTGGCGCGGCGCCGATGTATTTGGGTTTGGATTTGCGCGGCGGCGTGCACTTCATGTTGCAGGTTGACATGGATGCGGCATTGACGCAAAAGGTCGAAGCGACTGGTGGGGACATTCGCACAACCCTTCGTGACAAAGGCGTTCGCCACAGTGGTATCGAGCGTCAAGGGCAGACCCTGTGGGTGCGCGCCCGTGACCAGGCGACGCTTGACGCGGCACAGCGTGAGATCCGCACCGCATTTCCTGACCTGGCCGTGGTTGCTGCCGGTACACCGACGGATCTCCGTTTGAACGTCAACCTGTTACCCGCCGCCGCGACAGCCGTTCAGGCGGCAGCTTTGAAGCAAAACATCACCACGCTGCACAACCGAATCAACGAGTTGGGTGTGGCGGAGCCCGTGATTCAGCAGCAGGGGTTGGACCGCATTGTGGTTCAGTTGCCAGGCGTTCAGGACACCGCGAAAGCCAAAGACATTTTGGGTCGTACCGCAACACTTGAGGTTCGCCTCGTCGATGAAAGCACCGAGGGCCGTGCCGCTGAGCGTGGTCAAGGCAACGTGCCGTTTGGGTCAGAGCGCTACAAAGAGCGTGACGGGCGGGACGTGATCGTGTTGCGTCAAGTCGTTTTGACAGGCGATAACTTGGAAGATGCCCAGCCGGGTTTCGATAGCCAAACACAAGAGCCCGCCGTACACCTCAATTTGGACGCCAAGGGTGCGCGCATCTTCAAAGACGTGACGCGTGAGAACATTGGTAAGCGCATGGCCATTTTGCTGTTTGAAAAAGGCAAGGGCGAGGTCGTGACAGCGCCTGTTATTCGGTCAGAGATTGGTGGTGGCCGTGTACAGATTTCTGGTCGGATGACCACACAAGAAGCCGCCGATGTGGCGCTTTTGTTGCGTGCAGGTTCCTTGGCAGCGCCGATGGAAATCATTGAAGAGCGAACCATCGGGCCTTCATTGGGTGCTGAAAACATTGCCAAAGGTTTTGACAGCGTGACGTGGGGCTTCTTGGTGATCGTGGCTTTCATGTGTGCCTACTACGCCATGTTTGGTATGTTCTCCAGCGTTGCGCTCGCCGTGAACCTTTTGTTGTTGGTGGCGATCTTGTCGCTGTTGCAAGCCACATTGACTTTGCCTGGTATGGCGGCGATGGCGCTGGCGCTCGGTATGGCGATTGACGCGAACGTATTGATCAACGAGCGTATTCGCGAGGAGTTGCGCGCCGGTGCGACGCCGCAGGCGGCGATTAACGCCGGATATGACCGTGCTTGGGGCACCATTTTTGACTCCAACATCACCACGTTGATTGCGGGTATCGCGTTGTTGGCATTTGGCTCAGGCCCGGTACGTGGGTTCGCGGTTGTGCATTGCATCGGCATCCTGACCAGCATGTTCTCTGCCGTGATGTTCTCGCGTGGCGTGGTGAATTTTTGGTACGGCCGTCAGAAAAAGTTGAAGAAGCTCTCGATTGGTACGGTCTGGAATGCCAATCCCAAAGCCGCCGCCGACGAGTGAAGCGCCCCAGAACGTCTGCATCACAGAACAAACAGCACCGATAGAACGGAAACTGAATCATGGAATTTTTCCGAATTAAAAAAGACATCCCGTTCATGCGCCACGCCTTGGCGCTGAATGCCGTGTCTTTCGCGACGTTTATTGCATCCGTCTTCTTTTTGCTCACCAATGGCCTGAATCTGTCGGTTGAGTTCACGGGCGGTACCGTCATGGAGGTGGCCTATGAAAAGCCCGCCGACGTACAGGGCGTACGCGATGTATTGACCCAGTTGAACTACACCGATGTGCAGGTGCAAAACTTCGGTTCTGCGCGTGATGTGTTGATGCGTTTGCCCACTGTTGCCAACCAGACGTCTGGCCAGCAAAGTGAGGTGGTGCTGGCAGCGCTCAAGGCGGCTGATCCAACGGTGACACTGCGCCGCACCGAGTACGTGGGCCCACAAGTGGGCGACGAGTTGGCAACCAACGGCTTGATGGCGTTGGGCGCGGTGATTTTGGGCATCATGATTTATCTGGCGGTTCGTTTCGAGTGGAAGTACGCCGTCTCGGCCATCATCGCCAACTTGCACGATGTCATCATCATCCTTGGCTTTTTTGCTTTCTTCCAGTGGGAGTTCTCATTGGCGGTTTTGGCGGCGGTGCTCGCGGTGTTGGGCTACTCGGTCAACGAATCGGTGGTGATTTTTGACCGAATTCGTGAAACCTTCCGCCGCTATCGCAAGATGACCACGGTGGAGACCATCAACCACGCGATCACCTCAACCATCAGTCGCACGATCATCACGCACGGCTCAACACAAATAATGGTTTTGAGCATGCTGTTGTTCGGCGGCCCGACCCTGCACTACTTTGCGTTGGCGCTCACGATTGGGATCTTGTTTGGTATCTACTCGTCTGTCTTCGTTGCCGCCGCCGTTGGCATGTGGTTGGGTATCCGCCGCGAAGACCTGATCAAAACCAAGCCGACCGATGACAACAGCGACCCCAATGACCCCAACGCTGGTGCGATGGTCTGAGCCTGCCTATCGAACGTGTTGAAATTGACCGCCGGGCATTCGCACCACGTGCCCGGCCAATTCAAGGTCAAACAGCAGTGTTTGTAGCGTTGGAACAGCCATGCCTGTGACGACGACCAAGTTTTCAAGCGTTGTCGGCGCCAAGCCCATCTGGTCGAGAAGCGCTTGCTCTGCGGTTTTAAGGCCGATGGGCTGAGTTTCATTTGCCGCAGGGCCCGCCGATATTCGCGTTGTTCGGACGACATGTTGGGGCAGCTCGTCGATGATGTCCTGTGCTGATTCAACTAACTTTGCGCCTTGTTTAATTAAGGCATGACAGCCCTTGGACTGGGTGGCATGGATAGAGCCCGGTACCGCAAAAACCTCCCGACCCATGTCGGCTGCCATTTGCGCGGTAATGAGCGAACCCGACGCGGTTGCCGCCTCGATCACCAGTGTGCCAATCGACCAGCCTGCGATCAGGCGGTTTCTTTTGGGAAAGTGCATCCGCTGTGGCCCTGTACCCAACGCAAATTCAGATAAGACGAGCCCCTCCTGTTGGATCCGTGCCATCAGGCTGGTGTTCGCTTTTGGGTAAACAATATCAAGCCCTGTGCCCACGATCGCAATGGTATTGGGGCCCGTTTGTGGGGCGACGCTGAGCGCGCCCTCATGTGCGGCAGCGTCGATACCCAGGGCCATGCCAGAGACGATGACCATGCCCTGCTGCGCCAAGTGTGCGCTGAACCGATGGGCATCTTTGAGGCCCTGTGCGGTGGGGTTGCGCGTCCCGACTATCCCTAAGCCGGCACGGTCATGGAGCAGCGCTCGGTGTCCGGTGCCGTAGAGCAATGCGGGTGGATCGGTCATTTCTAACAAGTTGGATGGGTAGTCGCCGTCGTCCAACGTCATGACGAAACGCATGTGGCCTTGCTGTAGCCATAACTCGGTACGGGCAACGGCCGCTAGCCAGTCGGGTGGCACCGTGCCCAAGGCGCCGCATTGCCGCTCCGAGAGACCAAATTCATACCCGCGTTTGGGCCTTTGTATGAGTGCCTCTAAATTGACTTTGTGGTGATGTAACTGTTTAAGGATGACCGGACCCATGTGGTCTGTCATTGAGAGCCGCAGCCATAAGCGCCAGCGGTCGGGGAAAGATTGGGTCAACACATAGCGGGTGCCGCGCTTTAAATACGGACCACCCTGCGATTGAGTCTAAGTGATGTGGTGTTCGCCCCTCATAGGGGTATGCAGGGGGCATTCCAAGTGGGTATCAAAAAGCGCGACAATATTGGGGTTGTCTAGAAATTCACGCTCGCCATGTCACAAGCCACTGTTCGTACGATTCTTCGCTATCCCGACCCCAAATTGCACACCGTTGCAAAGCCTGTTGTCGCCGTTGATGATCGCGTCAAGCAGCTCACCAAAGACATGTTGGCCACGATGTACGATGCGAATGGTATTGGCTTAGCTGCAACTCAAATTGATGTGCATGAACGGGTCATCGTGATCGATGTCAGCGAAGAACGGGACACCCCCCTTGTGCTCATCAATCCGGAAGTCGTGTGGAAGAGCGAGACCACCAAGATCGCTGAAGAGGGTTGCCTGTCGGTACCCGGGATTTACGACGGCGTTCCGCGGGCGGAAAAAATAACAGTCAAGGCACTCGATGAAAATGGCGTGAGCCGAGAGGTGACAGCGGACGAGTTGTTGGCGATTTGCATTCAGCATGAGATGGATCACCTTATGGGAAAGGTGTTCGTGGAATACCTGTCACCCCTCAAGCGGACGCGCATCAAAACCAAGCTACAAAAGCAATTGCGTGACGACCGCTGAAGCGAGGGCCTGACGCGATGCGCATTGTTTTCGCCGGCACCCCCGCCTTCGCCGCCAGCAGTTTACAAGCCCTGATTGACGCGGGTCATAACGTCGCGTTGGTGTTGACGCAGCCCGATCGACCAGCGGGCCGTGGGATGCGGCTGCAACCGTCTGCGGTGAAGCAGGTGGCGCTGGCACACGACATCGCGGTCTCACAGCCGATGGGTTTGCGGTTGGATGGCCGATACGCCGCCGATGCGGCTGCGGCGCAGTCTGCCATTGTGGCGGCCGATGCGGATGTGATGGTGGTGGCTGCCTACGGTTTGATTTTGCCGCAATGGGTATTGGATGCGCCGCGATTAGGCTGCTTGAACGTGCATGCCTCCTTGCTGCCGCGTTGGCGTGGTGCCGCTCCCATTCATCGCGCCATTGAGGCGGGTGACGCGGAGACCGGCATCACGATCATGCAAATGGATGCCGGTTTGGATACCGGCGATGCGCTGCTTACCCGCACGCTTCCCATTGAGCCCAACGATTCAACGGCCACTTTGCACGACCGTTTGGCTGCGTTGGGTGCCGACGCTTTGTTGGCGGCCCTCACGGCGGTGGTCGACGGTTCGGCGATACGTCGACCGCAACCCGATGCGGGTGTGACCTATGCGCACAAGATCGAAAAAGACGAAGCACCGCTGGATTGGCGGCGCGATGCGGCCGTGCTGGCGCGGCAGGTGAGGGCATTCAATCCCTTCCCCGGTGCGACCTTTCAGGTGAGCGCTAATGCCGACATCGAGACCATCAAGGTTTGGGAGGCGTTTGCGGATGCCGCACCCCAGCCCCATGCGCAGGCCCCCGGTACCGTCATCGACATTTCTGACGCCGGTATCACTGTGGCCTGTGGCAACGGTTTGTTGACCCTCTGCACCCTCCAACGCGCAGGCGGCAAGCGACTCTCTGCAGCCGACTTCTTGCGGGGTTACGCTGTCGCGCGCGGTCAAGTCCTGTTGGCAACGCCCACCAAAGGTGCGGCATGAGCCGTCTCGCTGAGGCCTTGGCGTGGGTGAGGCATCCCATGTTCGTACTCGGCATCAAAGAGATGCTGCCCGTCTCTCCGGGTATTGCCGCTTGGGGTGTCACCACGGGCGTTGCCTTGGCGAATTCGGGCATGAGCATGTTCGAGGTCAGTGCGATGACGCTCATGGTGTTTGCTGGCAGTTCGCAGTTGGCTGCCATGCCCTTGATTGTCGCGGGCGCGCCGCTGTGGGTGATCTGGCTGACGGCATTGTGCGTCAACCTGCGCTTCGCCGTTTTCAGTGCGCATGTGCGACCCTTTTTCATGAAGTTTGGTTTGCCCAAACGCATCACCTACGCCTATTTGCTGACAGACCTGTCGTATGTGATTTTCATCAAGCGCTATAAAACGGTGCCAACCACCGACCACGGAATCGCCGAGATGGATCGTTATTGGTCTGCGCTTGGCTTCATCAATTGGTTCACCTGGATGCTGTTCAGTTTTCTGGGTATCGCGCTTGCCAGCGTCATCCCCTTGTCTTGGGGGTTGAGTTTTGCCGGCATCTTGGCGCTGATGGGCATTTCCTGTTCGCTGGTCACCACGCGTTTGCGCGCGTTTGCCGCCGTGTTGTCGGGTACTGCGGCGGTCGCCGCGTTTGCGCTACCGCTCAAGCTTAATATTTTGGTGGGCGTGGCTGCGGCTGTGGCCATTAGCCTGTTGATCGATCGTTCCAGGAGCAGCCATGAGTGAGTCGATGCAAGCCGTGAATGAAACCGATGGCTGGACGCTTCTGGCCATCTTGGGTCTGACATGCATCACCCTTATTTCGCGCTCATTCTTCATGTGGTCAGAGGAAAAAATGGCCATTCCCGAGTGGTTCCAACGCGGACTCCACTACGCCCCCGTCGCCGCGATGGCAGCGGTTATCGTGCCGGAAATCGTGATGAAGAACGGTGCGCTGATTGACTCTTTCAACGACGCACGCATCTATGGCGCAGCGGTGGGTTTGATTTGGTACTTCACGCGTGGTGGCGTCTTAGGCACCATTGTTAGCGGTATGGCGGTTTACTTGCCGCTGCGTTTGTTGGCCGGTTGGTAAATAGCAAACCAGAGCCACGAGACGGTCAAACACAGCCAGCCCGTCCAAAGGGTGTGGCTCGGATAATGAGCGCCGCGCAAGGTTTGGGTTGCGCCAAAGGCAAGGCCTAATATGACGGCGACCCAAAACACCCAGCGTCCCAGTCGCTGATGATGCGCCGATGTGGCCCGAAGCCACACCGGTGCCAAGGCCAAAAAGGCAAAGGCGCTTGAGGCATGGCCACCCGGAAAACAACGGCCGCCGCCGCCGTCGGTGACGCCGAACGCCCAGTGGCCAACATAGTCTGCGGGGCCGCCGAAGGCCTGTAGATCCCATGGGCAGCTCACCGTGCTGATTGACTTGAGGCCGCTGATCACCACCAGGTTCATCAGCACGCCCAATAGCCACCAACTGCGTTGCCAACGACGCCCGATGAGTGGGTGATCGTTATTTGGCAAGGCCAGTGCCGCAAACCATAGCCCGAGGTACAGCGCCGTACATGCGTTGCGTGCCCCGGTGTGCAAAACATCCGCCAACCAGCGGTTCTGACGCAGCGGGAAACCCTCAGTGGTACCGATGCTTTGCATGATGGACAAATCCCATCCGACGGCATCCCACAGCAGCACCAGCAGCAGCAGCGCAATGAGGCCGCGCCAAGGCAGGGCGGTTGAGACCAGGGGGGCTTCGGGCACGGTGGCAGACATGGGCAAAGTTTAAACGCGCTGAGACGCGCGCGAGGGGTTGCTGCGACGAGGTAGGGTAAAGTTCGTATTATTGTTGTCACCCAAATCGCGTACCACCCATGTTTTCAAACCGCACCTTGCCAAAAACGTGGTCCAGAGTTTCCCTGGCCCTTTTGGTGTCCATCTGGCTTGCGACCGCCGGTAACATCCATCTTTGGCAAAGCCTTTGGGCGCTGCCGGAGATCACAGGGCTGCGGGGCGCGGCGTTCATGGGGGCGTTCGGACTCGGTATTGCTGGGGTTATTTTCAGTCTGCTGATCCTGAGCGCATGGCCTTTGGTCCTCAAGGCGGTGTCGGTGATCTTGTTGATCAGTGCGGCATCCAGCACGTTCTTCATGCTCAGCTATGGCATCGTGATCGATGCCAGTATGTTGGCCAACGTGGTAGCAACCGATGCCCGTGAGGTGGCCGACTTGCTGTCATGGCGTTTGGTCGCCACGCTGTTGTTTGTGGGCATTGTTCCCGCCATTTGGGTTTGCTCACGGCCCTTACGAGGTGCGCCGCCATTCAAGCGTCTTTGGCAGAACGCGCTGCTGGCCGTGGTGGCGTTGGGCTTTGCGGTGGGCATGGCTTTGGTTGTTTTCCAAGACATGGCGTCGGTGATGCGCAATCACAAACAAATCCGCTACATGATTAACCCGCTTAACGGCTTGTACGCCAGCGTGAGGTTGGGCATCAACCAATTGCCGCACCAGCAATTGCCCTTGGCCGTCATTGGTGAGGATGCCGCATTGGGGTCGACGTATCAGGCGACGCAGCGGCCGTTGCGTTTGCTGCTGGTCGTGGGCGAGACGAGCCGCGCGGCGAATTGGCAGATGGGTGGTTATGCGCGCCCAACCAACCCAGAGTTGGCGCCCAAGTTGGCGCGCGGGGATTTGCAGTACTACCGCAATGTGATGTCATGTGGGACCAATACGGCGGCATCTCTGCCTTGTATGTTCTCGGCGCTGGGTAAAGCGGACTATGAGGATTTGAAGGGGCCGCAAGAGGGCTTGCTCGATGTGTTGCAGCGCGCCGGCTTGGCCGTGCTCTGGATAGACAACCAGTCGGGTTGCAAAGGTGTTTGTGACCGTGTCCCCAACGTCAATACCCGCACGTTGGACATCCCTGCCTACTGTGCCACCGGCGAGTGTTTCGACGCCGTGATGCTTGACGGCTTGGACGAGCGGATTGCAGCGTTGCCAGCGGCGCAACGCGACAAAGGGGTGGTGGTGGTTTTGCACCAGATGGGCAGCCATGGACCGGCCTATTTCAAGCGAGCGCCGGATGCCTTCAAAGACTTCAAGCCGGAGTGCACCAGTAACGCCTTGCAAAGCTGTGATCGGCAAGCCGTCATCAATGCTTACGATAACTCGGTGCGCTACACGGACCACTTGCTTGCCAGCGCCATCCAATGGCTATCGGCGCAGCCCAACAACGACGCGGCGCTTTGGTACGTCAGCGACCACGGAGAGTCGCTGGGCGAAAACAACCTTTATCTTCACGGTCTCCCCTACAGTTTGGCTCCGATTGAGCAAAAACACGTGCCACAAGTGTCGTGGTTCTCAAAGGGCATGCAGCAGCGCTTGCAGCTCGATACGGGGTGTTTGGCGGGCCGGGCCGACGCCGAGTTGACACACGACAACTTGTTTCACACGATGCTGGGAGTGGCAGACGTGAAGACCCAGTTGTATCAACCAGATTTGGACGTGACGGCGACATGCCGCGCGGTGAAATAAGCCATTATTTTTTAGGATCAAACATGCAATTCAAACGTTTTCAAGACCTTTGCGACCAAGGCGCTGTTGCGGGTAAACGGGTCTTCATTCGTGCCGATTTGAACGTCCCTCAGGATGACCAAGGACAGATTACCGAAGACACCCGTATCCGCGCCAGCGTGCCGTGCATTGAGATGGCATTGAAAGCGGGCGCCGCTGTGATGGTGACCAGTCACTTGGGGCGGCCAACCGAGGGTACCCTCACGCCGGCGGACAGCCTGGCGCCGGTGGCCACACGACTGGCGTCACTCTTAGGCCGACCGGTGCGCCTACAAGCGGATTGGACCGAGGGCGTTACGTTGGCTGCGGGCGAGGTGGTGTTGCTTGAGAACTGTCGCGTGAACGTGGGCGAGAAGAAGAACAACCCTGACTTGGCAAAAAAAATGGCGGCTTTGTGCGACGTCTTTGTGCATGATGCTTTTGGCACCGCGCATCGCGCTGAGGCCTCAACGTACGGTATCGCCGAATACGCGCCTGTCGCGTGCGCCGGCCCCCTGTTGGCGGCAGAGATGGATGCGATTGGCAAGGCGCTGCAAGCACCCAAACGACCTTTGGTGGCAATCGTCGCGGGCAGTAAGGTATCGACCAAGCTCACCATCCTTGAGGCCCTTTCCAACAATGTTGACAATTTGATTGTGGGCGGCGGTATTGCCAACACGTTCATGTTGGCCGCGGGCTTGCCCATCGGTAAGAGCCTTGCAGAACCCGATTTGTTGGACGCTGCGCGTCAAGTCATGGCGAGCATGGCTGCACGTGGCGCGGCGGTACCGATCCCAACAGATGTGGTCACTGCGAAAGCTTTTTCGCCAGATGCTGCGGCCACAGTGAAAGCGGCCACCGATGTGGCAGACGACGACATGATTCTGGACATTGGTCCAGAGACGGCGGCCAAGCTGGCATCGCAGTTGATGCAGGCAGGCACGATTGTTTGGAATGGCCCCGTTGGTGTTTTTGAGTTCGAGGCCTTTGAAAACGGCACCAAAACCTTGGCACAAGCCATTGCGAAAAGCGATGCCTTCAGTATCGCGGGTGGCGGCGACACGCTCGCTGCCATCGCCAAGTACGACATGGCCGATCAGGTCGGCTACATCTCGACGGGTGGTGGCGCTTTCTTGGAGGTCTTGGAAGGCAAAACCCTCCCCGCTTTTGAGGTTCTGGCGCGACGAGCGCACTAATTTGGTAACCCGTTGGTAACTATATTCAGTCACAATGTGAAACTGAATTACAGGCCAGCCCCGTTGAGTTGGCCCGCATCGACCTACGGAGATTTCCTCAATGGCTACTCGCGCTACCAAGATTGTTGCAACGTTAGGCCCAGCCTCCAGTGAGCCAGCGCTCTTGGTCGCCATGCTGCGTGCTGGCGTTAATGTGGTACGCCTCAACTTCTCGCATGGCACGGCGCAGGACCACATCGACCGTGCCGCTGCTGTCCGCGAAGCGGCCAAAGAGGTCGGCCGCGAGGTCGCGATCATGGCCGATTTGCAAGGGCCCAAAATCCGGGTTGGCAAGTTTGCTGAGGGCAAAGTTCAACTCGTTGACGGTGCCGATTTCGTATTGGATGCCGCCCGCGAAACGCTGGGCGATGTCGAGGCCGTTGGCCTTGACTACAAAGAGTTGCCGCATGACGTGAAAGCGGGCGACGTGTTGCTGCTCAATGACGGCCTGATTGTTTTGAATGTGCTTGCTGTGCGTGGTGCAGCGGTCCACACCAAGGTGGTGGTTGGCGGCGAGTTGTCGAACAACAAAGGCATCAACAAGCAAGGTGGCGGCCTGTCGGCGCCAGCGCTGACGGCCAAGGACATGGAGGACATCAAAACCGCCATGGCCTTACATGCCGACTACGTTGCGGTTAGTTTCCCCCAAAGTGCCACTGACATGGAACTGGCGCGTCAGTTGTGTAACGTGGCGGGTGCGCCATACAAACACAAGGCCGCATTGATTGCCAAAATTGAACGTGCCGAGGCCATTCCCAATTTGGTGAGTATCTTGAAGGCCAGCGACGGCATCATGGTGGCCCGTGGCGATCTCGCTGTCGAGGTGGGTAATGCGGCAGTGCCAGCCCTCCAAAAGCGCATGATTCGATTGGCCCATGAACATGACAAGGTCGTTATCACGGCAACCCAGATGATGGAGTCGATGATTTTGGCCCCCGTTCCAACCCGAGCTGAGGTCAGTGATGTGGCCAACGCGGTTCTGGACGGCACTGACGCGGTCATGTTGAGCGCCGAGACGGCTGCTGGCAAATACCCGCTGGAAACGGTGAAGCAAATGGCGGCGATTTGTTTGGCAGCGGAAGAGGCCAATGACGCTGAGCTCAACCTTAAAACCGCAAACAAAAGCTTCCGTCGGATCGATCAGAGTATCGCCATGGGTGCCCTGTTCACCGCGCATCACTGCGGCGCAAAGGCGATTGTGGCCATGACCGACTCGGGCTCAACGGCCTTGTGGATGAGTCGTTTCAACATGCATATGCCGATTTATGCGCTCACCAGCCGCCTCAGCACCCAGCGGCGCATGGCGATGTACCGGAATGTTCGCCCCTTGCTGATGGATACCAGCTATGACCGTGACACGGCCTTGGCCGATGCAGAAAGCCATTTGATTCGGCGCGGAATTGTGCAAAGCGGCGACATCTACGCCATCACCTGTGGCGAACCCATGGGCGAGCCCGGCGGTACCAATTTGCTCAAGATCTGCCGCGTCAAGTAACAAAAGTTACCACGCGGTTTCGCCGAAATCGCGTGGAAATTGCGGCCGTAGTGCCAAATTTCGCTGAAGGTTGTTTAAAATTAGGGAAAACCCCTGATTTGGTTACCAGCGGGTTACAACCCCACTGCGAAGGATTCTCCCATGGCGCTCGTTTCAATGCGTGAGTTACTCGACCACGCTGCCACCAATGGTTACGGCATTCCTGCTTTCAACGTCAATAACTTAGAGCAAGTTCAAGCCGTGATGGCGGCTGCTGACGAAGTGGGGGCGCCAGTGATTTTGCAGGCCAGCGCTGGCGCTCGGAAGTACGCGGGTGAGAGCTTCATCAAACATTTGATTCAAGCGGCAGTTGAGGCGTACCCCCACATTCCCTTGGTGATGCACCAGGACCATGGCCAGAGCCCTGCCATTTGCCAGGGGGCAATTGATTTGGGCTTTTCAAGCGTCATGATGGACGGCTCGCTTGAGGCGGATGGCAAGACGCCCGCTTCATTCGAGTACAACATCGATGTGACCCAGCAGGTCGTGGCTCTTGCGCACCGCGTTGGCGTAACAGTCGAGGGTGAACTGGGGTGTTTGGGCTCTCTTGAGACGGGCGAAGCCGGTGAGGAAGATGGCATCGGCGCCGTTGGGAAACTGGAAATGGCCGACATGTTGACCGATCCAGAGCAGGCGGCCGAATTCGTCAAGGCCACGCAGCTCGACGCGTTGGCGATCGCTATCGGTACGAGCCACGGTGCATACAAATTCACGCGCAAGCCCACCGGTGATATTTTGGCGATCAGTCGCGTGAAAGAGATTCATGCCCGCATTCCCAACACCCATTTGGTGATGCACGGCTCGTCGAGCGTGCCACAGGAGTTGTTGGCGCTCATTCGTCAATACGGTGGCAACATGAAAGAAACCTACGGCGTGCCTGTCGAGGAGATCCAAGAGGCTATCAAATTCGGGGTCCGAAAAATCAACATTGATACCGATATTCGACTCGCGATGACTGGGGCTGTGCGCAAGTTCCTGCATGAAAACCCTGAAAAATTTGATGCCCGCGAATGGCTCAAGCCGGCGCGCGCAGCCGCCCAGGCCATTTGCAAACAGCGTTATGTTGAGTTTGGCTGTGAGGGCCAGGCGTCGAAAATCAAAGGTGAGACCTTGCAGATTGTTGCGGGCCGATACCGTGCCGGCGAATTGGCACAAGTGGTCGCCTAACCCATGGCGTGACGGGTTGGTAACTCGGCACGCTTTTTTGTTGCCTAATATGGGTTGTTCTGGCGCTTACTTAACCGCACAAAGATGACTTCAAACGCTCAACACACCACGACCCTGACCTCGCTGCCTCTGCTTGCGCGCGGAAAGGTACGTGACAACTACGCTGTCGGTGACGATCGCATCTTGATGGTCGCCAGTGACCGCATCAGCGCGTATGACGTGATCATGTCGCAACCCATTCCTGGCAAGGGTGCCTTGTTGACCCAGATGGCCCTTTTTTGGTTTGAGCAGTTGGGCCATGTGTGCCCCAACCATTTGACGGGAGATGACCCCCTGTCGGTTGTGACGCCGGGTGAGGCCGCGTGGGTCAAAGACCGCGCAATGCTTGTAAAGCGCTTGCGCCCAATCCCTGTTGAGGCCGTCGTGCGGGGCTATTTGGCGGGAAGCGGTTGGCAGGCCTACCAAGACACACAGTCCATTTGTGGCGTTCCCTTGCCAACGGGTTTACAGAACGCGTCGCCATTGCCGGAGCCGATTTTCACCCCCGCCGCGAAGGCCGAGGCGGGCGAACATGATGAGAACATCACCTTTGAGCAAATGGTTGCCATGATCGGTGCGCCGCTGGCGGATGAGATCCGCCGCATCAGTTTGCAGCTTTACAAGGAAGCGGCGGCCATTGCGTTGACCAAAGGGATCATCATCGCCGACACCAAATTTGAATTTGGCTTGGATGCAAATGATCAGCTGGTCTTAATGGATGAGGTCTTAACGCCTGACTCATCACGCTATTGGCCCGCCGATTCGTACCAGCTCGGTGTCAACCCACCGAGTTACGACAAGCAGTTTTTGCGAGACTGGTTGGGCACCGCACAGCGGGATGGCCAGCCTTGGGACAAAACAGCGCCGGCACCTGATTTGCCCGACGCTGTGATTGCCCAGACCGCGGCCAAGTACCAAGAGGCATTGGCTCAGTTGACGCGCAGCCGTTAACTCAAGACCACGCTACTCAAGCGCCGACGGTACCGCGCAACCACTGGGTCTTCAGGCGGAATTTGCCCTTCCGCGACCTTGGGGGCGTCGGGGGTGATGATGTCCAAAATAGCCACAAAGGCGCGCCGTGCGGTTTCGTTTTGCCACGTTTTGTCGCGCATGAGAATTTCTAGCAATTCATCCATCGCGTCGGTCCAGCGGCCATCGCGGATGCATTGTTGGGCCAATGCATAACGGCTGTCAAAGTCACGTTTGTTCGCCTCAATCGCCTGCCGCAGAGCCGTCTCGTCGGCTGGCGGGCTCTCTAGCGTGTTCAACCACAGCTCGATGGACGCCAGTTTCTGAACGGCAAGGGCTTTGGTTTTGTGCGGCTCAAAGACCGCTTTGGCTTGCGCAAGGTTGTTCATGTGCAGCAGCGCACGAATGTACTTGAACTGGGCCTCATCGTCATTGGGGTTGGCGACGGCCGCCTGCGCCAATGCACTCAGGGCGTCCGTCTCGCTCTCCGGCTCGGCATCCTCGGCGATGTCGTCTGCTGGTTCGTCTTCGGTATTGCCCTCTGGCAGGTGCTTATCGAGGAAGGCCTTGATTTGGCCCTCAGGGATGGCGCCTGTGAAACCGTCGACGGGCTGGCCGCCCATCAGCAACACACAGGTCGGGATACTGCGAATACCGAACGCACCGGCCAGTTGTTGCTCTTGGTCGGAATCAATCTTGGCCAGTATGAAGCGCCCACCATAGTCCGCCTCGACCTTTTCCAGCAGGGGGCCGAGTGTTTTGCAGGGGCCACACCAAGGGGCCCAGAAGTCCACCAGAACGGGGGTGGTCTTGGACGCTTCGATCACGTCAGCTTCAAAATTCGCTATGGTTACATCAATCATTCAAGGGCTCGCAGTGGGGTTTTCGGTGGTTTCTTTGGCTAATCACATCACTCAGATGGGGACGCCCCGTAAAATCACAACTTTAACGGAGTTGGCATGCACTCAATTCAGGTTGGTATTGTGATGGGGTCTAGCAGTGACTGGGACACCATGGCGCCCGCATCAGATATCTTGACAGAATTTGGTGTCTCATTTGAAACGCGGGTTGTATCTGCCCATCGGATGCCCGATGACATGTTTGCTTATGCCGAGTCGGCTCAATCGCGTGGCCTACAAGCCATCATCGCGGGGGCTGGCGGCGCCGCGCATTTGCCGGGCATGTTGGCTGCCAAAACCACCGTTCCCGTGCTGGGCGTGCCTGTGGCTTCGAAACACCTCAGCGGCGTTGACTCCCTGCACAGCATTGTGCAAATGCCCAAAGGCATCCCGGTTGCCACCTTTGCGATCGGGCAGGCCGGTGCCGCGAATGCCGCATTGTTTGCGGTTGCGATGCTGGCCAATCAAGCACCCGCTTTAGCGGAGGCATTGTCTGAGTACCGTGCCAAACAGACAGCCGCTGCGCGAGCCATGCAAGTGCCGCCCATTGCCTAAATGCCTGTCTGAAACCCTGAGTCCATTCGAGATGAATCAAAACCTGAAGCCTGCAGTCTTATTGCCTGCATTTGCCGCCACTGATGATCGACCTGTGACGCTCGGCGTATTGGGTGGTGGTCAACTGGGCTTGATGTTTGTGCATGTTGCGCAACAAATGGGCTATCGCACAGCGGTGCTAGATCCGGATCCAAACAGCCCAGCGGGCCTGGTGAGCCATCACCATTTGCTCGCCAACTACGATGATTTGCAAGCCCTCGCCAGCATGGCGCGTCTGTGTGATGCCGTGACCACCGAGTTTGAAAACGTGCCAGCTGAGTCGTTGCGAATCTTGGCCAAAAGTAACCCGGTGGCCCCACAAGCCGATGCGGTCGCTGTCGCGCAAGACCGCTTGATCGAGAAGGCCCACTTTCAGGCCAGTGCGTTAAGGATGAGCGACGCTGAAGCCGTCGGCCCCGTGCCCTACGCGGCATTGGTCCAGGCCGAGGATCTGCCGGATATTGACCCCGGTTTGTTTCCTGCGATCTTGAAGACAGCCCGGATGGGCTACGACGGCAAGGGGCAAATCCAAGTCGCTGATATCGCATCCCTGCCAGCGGCATGGGCGTCCCTCAACCAAGTGCCGTGCGTGATTGAAAAACGTCTGAGCCTCGTTGCCGAGTGCTCAGTTGTGGTCGCGCGTGGTCGTGATGGCACCGTGGTGAATCTGCCCTTACAACTGAACACCCATGTGGGCGGCATTTTGGCTCGGACCGAGGTGTTTGAGGGGAATTTGGATGCAGGGCTCACTGCCCGCGCCATCCAAGCAGCCACCGCCATTGCCACTGATTTGGGCTACGTCGGCGTGCTGTGCGTGGAGTTCTTTGTTGTTAAAGGGGCGAATGACACCCTGAGTTTGGTGGTGAACGAGATGGCCCCCCGTCCGCACAACAGCGGGCACTACAGCATTGAGGCTTGCGACTTGTCGCAATTTGAATTGCAGGTGCGGGCAATGACCGGCCTACCGTTGACACCGCCGCGTTTGCACAGCCCGGCTGTGATGTTGAATTTGTTAGGCGACATTTGGTTGAATACGGGCGAGCTGCGCACCCCCGCTTGGGATCAGGTTTTGGCTTTACCCGGTACGCACCTCCACCTTTACGGCAAGTTAGAGGCGCGTGCCGGCCGAAAGATGGGGCATCTCACGGTCACCGCTGACACCATTGAGGGTGCCCGTGAAGTGGCTGAAGAGGTGCAAGCAGTCCTCGGAATTTGGCATTGATGTGAGCACCGTGCGCTGTATTTCTGCGGCTTCGTCTGCAGCCATTGATGAGGCGGCGCAGGCGTTGGTCAGTGGGTCCCTGTTGGGCCTGCCCACTGAGACCGTTTATGGGCTTGCCGCTGATGCCAATAACGCGGCCGCTGTTGCGGCCATTTTTGCCGCCAAAGGTCGGCCAGCAGACCACCCCCTGATCGTGCATGTGGCGCCGCAGCCCAATCGCGAGGCTTGGAACACGATGCTGGCGGCGCTTTGCGATGGGGTTCCTGCGATGGCGTGGCCCTTGATCACAGCTTTTTGGCCCGGGCCCTTGACGCTGATTTTGCCCCGGCGCCCGAGCGTTTGCAGCGCTGCTGCCGGCGGTCAGCGCACCGTGGGTGTGCGTTGCCCCTCACACCCGGTTGCGCAGGCGGTTCTGAAGGCGGCGGCGACCTTGGGCGTGATGGGGGCAGCCGCGCCCAGCGCCAATCGTTTTGGTCGCGTGAGTCCAACAACAGCCGCCCATGTTGTCGGCGAGTTTGAGGGCCGCGCACTCGATGCGCCGCTGCTCGTCTTGGATGGTGGCGATTGTGATGTCGGTATCGAGTCGACAATCGTTGATGTTTGTGGCCCAAAGCCTGTCTTGCTGCGGCCGGGTCACATCACGGCAGACGCGATCGCCGCGGTCACGGGGCTTGAAGTGCTGGGGGTTCAACAGCATTCACCGCAGGTATCGGGGTCGTTGGCGTCACATTACGCGCCCGAGGCGCGGGTCCATCTGTGCGATGTGCAGACGCTTCAAAATAGCATGGCCGCGCTCTCGTCCGAGTCGGTTCGGTCGCACGCGGTTTATGCGACCCCCGCACTGCTCAAAACCCTACCCGTCGGGCTGATGACCCGCGAGATGGCGGCCGATCCGGAGGTGTGTGCCCACGACCTGTTTGCCGCTTTGCGTGCGTTGGATGCAACAGGGGTCGATCACATATGGGTCGAAGCACCGCCGGTCGGGTTGCGATGGGATGGCGTTCGAGACCGCCTCAAGCGCGCTAGTGCGCCGCTGCCCACTCAACCAGCTGGTAAAGCGCGGCACGCGCCTTAGCGGCGTTGTCATGGTTGACCATGGCTGCAATGGCGTAGGTCTTGCCACTCATGCCTGTTACGTACCCTGCGATGGCGCTCACGTCTTTGAGAGAGCCTGTTTTCAGGCGCGCGTTCCCAATTGACAGCGGCGTGCTGCCATCCTGCCCCATTCGACTCACGGTACCGTCCACGCCCGCAATACTCAGTGAGTCATAAAAATCTTTGAATTGCGGATGCGTTGCGGCGTGCTGCAAAAGCGCGACGAGTGCGTCTGCGGTGATCCGCCCGTCGCGTGACAGGCCAGAACCGTTATCGATGGTTGGTACCGCCGTCGTGTTGCCCATGCTTTGAACCCACCAGCGTTGGATTTTTTGTCGCGCGCCATCATACGTAGCGGGGCGATCCGGACTGAGGGCAAGCGTTAGGAAAACCTGTTGCGCCATCATGTTGTTGCTGAACTTGTTAACGTCCATGATGATCTCGCGCAGTGGCAGCGAGGGCGCGCGTAACAAAAGTTTCGCCGTCGCCGGTACGCGCCCGTTGACCACCTGCCCCGTCAACTTGCCGCCCACCGACTGCCAAATGCCCAGCAACGCTTTGCTGGCATAGGTGTCCGGCTCAATATAGGCAATGCCCCATTCCTGTTCTCCGCAGGCCCTCGGGTAGCCGCCTGCAAAACGGTAGCGTGATGCCTCTGTTAGCGTGGCGCGGATGTGGGTGCGCCAGTCGCCGCAACGGCCTTTGCGCAAAGGGATGGTGGCAGGCACATTGAGGCCAGCCATTGGCGGCTCGACCTCTATTTCTGCAACGCCGCGTTTGGTGTTGGGTTTGAACTTCAAGACCACGGACTTGAAGTTCACCATCAGCGCATCCGGTTGTACGTTGTAGGGGCGTAGCACTTCGCCGTCGAAGTCGCCCGGGCCTGCCTGCGGTAAATCAAATGCGCTGTTATCCAACACCATATTGCCTTGGATGGTGGTAATGCCGCGCGTGCGCAGCGTTTGCATCACCTCTTGTATGCGCTCAACCACAAACTTGGGGTCGCCGCCACCGCGGATGTGCAGGTTGCCAATGAGGCGGTGACGTTCGATTCGGCCGGTGTAATAAAAATCGGTGAACCAGGTGAAATCACTGCCAAGCGCATCCAGTGCCGCGACCGTCGTTATCAGTTTGGCGACCGATGCCGGGTTTTGAGATTGGTCGCCATTCACACGGAGGATGGGGGTTGATGGCGTCCCCACTGGGGTGATGACCACGCTCAACGCATCGACGGGGACGGACGCCTTCACGAGCTTCGCCGCGACGGCGGGCGGTAATTCTGTATCGGGCTGACCGGCGACAGGCGCCGCGTGAGCCACACCCATGAGCAACATCAAAACAGCAGTCAATAGGCGAGGAGCGAGCATACGGGACATTCAAAAGAGGGCTTCGGCTTGCGCAGGTGGTCGTGTGCCACTGCCGGCATCAATGCTAAAGCAAGTCGGTGACAATAAGGCCTACTGACTTGATCATTGATAACCGCTTGTGGCCACCCTTTTCACTCCCCACTATCGCCATCTTCTTGCCATGGACACCAGCACTGAGCGGTTGTCTTTGGCACTTGCTGTAGCGGATGGCTCACCGGACGTGGCACGCTGGGCAATCAGCACGTTTGAGGGTGACAGCGGCGCCAAAGCGTCCGCTGGCATGTTGGACGCCATTGCTGGGTTGGTGCGCGATGCGGGCCTCACGCTTCGTGATCTGGATGCCATTGTCTTTGGCCAAGGCCCCGGTGCATTCACAGGTTTGAGAACGGCCTGCGCCGTTGCGCAAGGCTTGGCGATGTCGGTGCGGCCGGGTGGTATTCCAGTTATTCCCGTCAACTCATTGTTGGCAACGGCGCAAGCCGCCCGATTGCAGCAACAGACGGTTCGCCCTGAGCCATGGGTCGCCTGTTTGGATGCGCGCATGGGTGAGATTTATGTCGCCCGTTACGCTTTTGGCGATCTTGTGACACCCACAACCATGCCCATTGAGCTGCAACCGCCGTGCCTTCTGACGCCGCAAGCGCTGGTCGATTGGTTGGACACGCAGGACGATGGCCACATGGGCGCTGCGGTTCGGATCGCTGGCAATGCCTTGACTGTCTATCGCGATACGTTGGCGGACCACCCCGCCTGTGCCAACTGGGAAGCCGCTTTGCCATCGGCACGCGCACTGTTGCATCTGGCGCCTTCGGTTTGGCAAGCGGGGCAGGCCGTGACGGCCGCAGACGCCAGGCCTTTGTACGTTCGCGACAAAGTGGCGCAAACCACGGCTGAGCGTCTGGTGACCAAGGCTGCAAACGCTGGGTTTTGAGGATGACAAATCCGGTTGATCGGCTGGTTCAGTTCGCACCCATGCAGGTCGGCGATGTGCCCATGGTCGCCGAGCTGGAGAAGGTGGCTTACGCGCACCCTTGGACGCCGGGTAACCTTTTGGATGCGGTGCACCACCTCAACCATGCGCAATTGCTCTTGTGTGACGCGGGGCCTCGCGATGTTTCGCCGTGGCGTAACACCACAGGCCACCTCATCATGGGGTATTTTGTCGCGATGAAAGGTGTTGACGAGGTGCATCTGCTGAACCTCACGGTTGCGCCTGCGTTTCGACGGCAAGGTTGGGCCACCCTGTTGTTATCGGCGTTGGCCACTTGGTCGCGCGGACAGCAAGCGACGTCCTTGTGGCTTGAGGTCAGACAAAGCAACGTTGGCGCCTTGGCACTTTACGAACGGGTCGGTTTTAAGCAAGTGGGCGTCCGCAAACGCTACTACCCGTTGAAAGCCAACGCCCGTGAAGACGCGGTGGTGATGCAGTTACCATTGATCCCATGACCGATCCCGCCTCCCCCACAAAGACGGCCTTGCTGCACGACAGTCTGCAGTTGGATCGGCGCGCGCGTGCGATGCTGAAGGCAATGGGTGTTCATTGGATGTGGCCCAGTGCGCCAGAGACGCCTGCGGCGTCCCCTATCGTCGCCACCAAACGCTCATCTGTGCCACCGTTGCGTCCGATTGAAACCGCCATTGAGCCGGAGCGCGCGGCATTGACCCCGTCAGTTGGTGACCCCACGCGAGCGGCTGTCAAAACCGACGGCCTGAGTTGGGACACGCTGCCCGATACCCTCCAGGCCTGCCAATCGTGTGGCTTGTGTGAGGGGCGCAGCGGCGCAGTTGCAGGGTCGGGCAGCACGGGTGCCAAGTGGGTGTTTGTCGTGGATCACCTGCCATCGACCGAGACCAACGGGGCGTCGGTGGGGCCATCAGAACTTAAGCTGTTCGAGGCGATTTGCAAGGCGATGTCGCTTGCGCCATCACAGGTTTATTTGACATCCCTCACCAAATGCCGCGCTGCCCCTGGTCTGGCGCCTAAGCCGTCGGATGTGGCACAGTGCCTGCCCTACTTGCATGCCCAATTGGCTTGGCTACAGCCGGATATGGTCGTTGCCATGGGGTTGCCTGTTGCGCAAGCCCTGCTACCCAATACCCGCACGCAAGGGCGTGCCTTGGGTCAATTGAGGGGACAAATTCATGCGACCGAACTGCCCGGTCAGGTGCCAGCGGTGGTGACTTATCCCCTGACCGCCATGCTGCGCAACGCACAGGAAAAGCCGAAAGTTTGGGCCGACATGTGCCTCGCTTTGGCAGAAGTCGAAGCCCGTGCGCCACGGGGTTGACGGCACCATTTGGACGAAGGCGCCGCAGGCATGGCGTGATCTGTGGTGGTTGGTTTACGCCCCGGCTTTTTGGCCTTGGGACTTGCGATCGGCGGCGGGTGTTTTTGGTCATCGTCTGTGGTCCCCGGCGCGCGATGACGCCGTTCGCAGGTGGTTGCTCACACAAGCCCATGATCCGTCAGAGTTGTGCGCAGCTGTCAACAAGATGGCACAGCCGAATTACCCCGATGCTGACTACCTGTCCGCTGCCCAGCCAATGCGACTGGGGCGATTGGCCGAGGCGCTGTTTACCTTTTTTATTCAAAAAAGCCCTGCTGTTGACTGGATCGCGAGTGGCGTGCCCATCTACGCACCGCCGGAGACAGGGAAGCCCGGTCGGCAGCAACTCGGTGAATTGGATGCGTTGTGGCGTGACGATACGGGGGCCTTGGTTCACGCGGAATTGGCGGTCAAGTTTTACGCCCTCGCCAAGCCCAGCACGCCTGCTGGCCTCGCGATTGGTCCCGATGGCGTCGAAAATTGGCAGCATAAACTCGACAAGTTGTGTGCTCGGCAGTTGACCCATGCCCTGCCGCCGCCATGGGATGCCGAGCCTGTCAAGCGCTTGGCTCATGTTCGGGGGCGCTGGTTTTTACCGGGCCATGACGTCTCAGCGGATGACTGGGTTTCGGTTGCGCCCGATGGCCTGCGTTTTGGGCCCCGCTTCTCTCGGTCGCAATTCGCCACCGTATCTTTTCCTAGAAACTGCAAGGTGCGTTTTTTGAGGCGTCTCGAGTGGCTGGGTCCGGTGTCGCAACCCGACGACCATCGCCTTTTTTCACCGGGTAATGACGGCTTTGTCGATGTGGCGGCGTTGGTGAGCGACGCCCCCGTACACAGCCATGAGCGGGTCCAAATGCTGGGGGTTTTCAAGTCGGACGCGGCCGGTGCTTGGCATGAAGAATGGCGTGCTTGGATCGACCCCGAGCGACCGGCAGAACCTACAATAGGCGGATGACTTTTTTAGATATGTTGAAGGCCGCACAGGCCAAGAATAACTCGATGTTGTGCGTCGGGTTAGACCCCGATCTGGCGAAGTTGCCAACGCATTTACCCAAAACCCGCGAAGCGGTTTTTGACTTTTGCGCATCGATTGTCGACGTCACCGCAGGCTTGGTCTGCAGTTTCAAGCCGCAGATTGCTTACTTCGCGGCCATGGGCGCCGAGGCCGAGCTCGAGCGGTTGATTCGCCACATGCGAGACGTCGCGCCCGACGTTCCTGTGATTCTGGATGCCAAGCGTGGTGACATCGGTAGCACGGCAGCGCAATACGCCGTCGAGGCGTTTGAGCGTTATGGCGCTGATGCGGTAACGCTCTCGCCGTTCATGGGGCACGACTCTGTGACGCCCTATCTCAAGTACAAAGACAAGGGCGTTTTCTTGTTGTGCCGCACCAGTAATCCAGGCGGCGACGACCTGCAAAACCAACGACTCATGGACGAGTCGGGTACGCCCCGCCTTTTCGAGCACGTCGCCCAACTGGCGGAAGGCGCGTGGCTTGATGGCGGTCCGACGGGTCAAATTGGACTGGTTGTCGGCGCGACATACCCTGACGAGATTCGCCGTGTGCGCGCGTTAGCGCCAACAGCGCCACTGTTGATTCCTGGCGTCGGTGCGCAAGGTGGTGATGCAGTTGCGACCATCCAAGCGGGCGCAACGACGGATGGTTTGGTGATCGTGAACTCAAGCCGTGCGGTCATTTACGCCAGCAAGGGCGCGGATTTTGCAAAAGCGGCGAAGCACGTTGCCACAGAAACGCGCGACACCCTCAATGCCGCGCGCGACCTCAAAAGCGACCGCCGTTAAACGGTCGGCGCGATCCCATCCTGGCGCTTATGCCGTAATGGTCAGCGACTGCGGGGCCAGTACGGTCCCCGTATCTGTGGGGGCGCCTTCTGCATCGTGCAGGGTGTAGGTCGCCTCGACTTGCGTGATCACGGTTTGCCCCGACGCGGGTGCATTGATCGGCTTGTAGGTCATCATAAACGGCGTCGACACGATGCAGTTGAACAGCACGTTGGGCGCATTAAGCAGCCGAATGGGGCTGATTGAGGTCAAGTAACTCCCCATGACGATGATGTTGACATTCATGAAGTCCGACAAGCTCACATCGTATTGCGCGCCCGTAAAGTAGACGTTTGTAATAACAGGTGGTTGTTGTGCTGCACCGGCGCTTTCGATGTGGATGTCGTTTTCGGGCGTGCTGCATCGTGCGCGACGGGCGGGGTTGTTGGCGTCTAACAGCATCACGGTGAAGCCGTAATCGCCCGTCACGATATCGTCGGGGATCCGGATCGCGATATCGTTGTTCTCAGTTGATATCTCGACGACCTCAGCCTCAATTTGAGCCCCGTCATCTGATGTCAGGAAGCCCCCGTTGGCGACGACAGAGTCGGTGATGACAAAGTCATCGATCGATACCTCGAACGATATCAGTTGACCGGCTGCGCCGGACTCGTCGTAGTCCTCAAAGGTGATTGGAGTGATTGCCATGTTGTGTTACCTTGGTTGGGTTGAAGAAACATTAAAAATCGATCGCCGTTTTTTCGGCTGAGCGATCCAGATCCGCGTAGGGGTAGCAACCCCAATAGACGTCTCGGATGCCGGTTGAAGTTGACGATGTGATGCAGGCCGTCACTTTCGCGTGCTTGGCAACCGTGATGCCTTGAACATCGAGATACGTGCATTGCGCTGGCGGTATCTGCAAGGGACCCAGTGATGCCAGCTTCACCGCCGACCCATCGATGATGACGCGGCCCGATTTATCGATTTTGGGTAGCCCGTCGTATAAGTCGATAACGAGGTCGTCACAAGCGTTCAAGCTGTTGTTGAAAACTTGCAGTGAGATTTGGGCGGTAGCTTCATCGCCGATCGGCGTAAAGCGAATCGACCGCGAATAGCATTGCGCCATGCGGTCGCTCGAAAACGGCAACAAGCGGAATAGAACGGGGTTTGGTGTTGCGTAATATTTCCGCCAACCGATGCCCCTGAGCGACACGGTGTATTTCGTTCGGACAACCTGAGTGATGGTGTCGCGATAAGCCAGTGGTGTGACTTCGTAGTTGTAGATATCATCGCGGACGCT